>Ga0182739_1002762_pt1 | contig 16059 bp, 14 predicted proteins | sample eDN5th30CBELigBY_FD_128873 | JGI IMG/M metagenome (GOLD analysis project Ga0182739, IMG submission 128873) | Enriched backyard soil microbial communities from Emeryville, California, USA - eDNA 5th pass 30_C BE-Lig BY (version 2) (version 2) | ecosystem: Environmental > Terrestrial > Soil >... | reverse complement strand
GGCCACACGCTGACCGTGGACGAGATCCTCGAGTCCGGCGTCGGCATGGTGGTCGTGGCGACGGGATCGCACTGGGCCGAGGATGGCCTGAACCACATAACCCACGCCCCGATCCCGGGTGCAGATGCGGCGAATGCAGCCAACATCCTCACGCCGGATCACATCATGCGCGACACCAAGCAGGTCCCGGACGGCCGCATCGTGATCTACGACACCAACGGCTACTACATGGCCGCCTCGCTCGCCGAGAAGTTCGTGAACGAAGGACGGGATGTAACGATCGTCACGCCGTTCCCGGATGCCGCGCACTTCATGAAGTTCACGACGGAGCTGGAGATGATGAACAAGCGCCTCCGCAAGCTCGGCATCAGGATCGTCCTGAACACGATGGTGACGGAGGTCCGGGACGGCAGGACGCTCGCGCTCCAGGATGTCTGGCGCACCGCCGAGGAAGAAACCCTCGACTTCGACGTCCTGGTGCTCGTCACCCAGCGCAATTCGGACAATGCGATTTACCGCGGGTTGATGGATGCGCGCGACCGCTGGGAGGCGGCCGGCATCCAGAACGTTTTCCGGATCGGTGACTGCGTCGCGCCGGGATTGGTGGCCGATGCCGTCTTCGACGGTCACAGGCTGGCCCGCGAGATCGACACCGACGACCCTGAAACGGCCCTTCCGTTCATTCGCGAGCGCCGCGTGGTCAATGCGGGGGAGGTCATCGCCTGACGGCGCGAAGGCGCCGGGATAGAGGAAATCAACGTAGAAAAGGGGAATGCAATGAAGAACATGCTTGCTACTGAAATCTCTCGTCGTGGTTTCCTCGCAAAAAGCGCCGCGGGTGCGGCGGCCGCGACGGTGCTTTCTTCGCCTTATCTCTCCCGCAGCGCCTGGGCGGCGGAGGAAATCACGCTGCTGACCTGGGAAACCTACAGCGAGGATCCCTGGCTTGAGGAGTTCGGCGCGGCCAACAATGCCAAGGTCACGGCCGTTCGGGCCGGATCGGTGGACGAAATGTTCGCCCGCATGAGCTCGGGCGCCGTTTCTCCTGATGTGATCTATGTCGATACCAGCGTCATCCCGCGCCTGCTCGCGCAGGAAACGCTGGCGCCGATCGACGAAACGAAGATCCCGAACGTCAAGAACATTTCGGCTGCCATCGACTACAAGAAATCCAATGTCGTTGATGGCAATCTCTATGCGCTCCCCTACAATTGGGGTCCGATCCCGATGATGTATCGGGAAGACGCGGTCGATGAGGGGCGCGACACCTGGAAGACGTTGTGGGACGCCAAATACACCGGCCGCGTCAGCATGGCGGACGATTCCTTCATGAGCGTCGCGGTGGTGGCCATCGCCGCCGGCGCCGCCAATCCCTACAACCTGACCGAAGAGGAGTTCGCCGCGGTGACGGAGCTGCTGCGCACGCTTCGTCCCCAGGTCAAGGCCATGACGACGGGCAACAACGACACCCAGAGCCTCTATTCCTCCGGCGAGGTCGATATCGGCCTTTGCATGAACCCGCCGATCGTTGCCAATCTCAGGAACGAAGGAAAAAAGGTCGCCTATTCCATTCCGAAGGAAGGCGCGCCGTCATGGCTCGACTGCGCGATGTTGACCAGGAAAGGTGATCGCGACATCGTGTACAAGTTCCTCGATGCCCAGCTCTCGCTGCCCTGGCAGAAGCGTTTCATCGAGTTCGCGACGAGCCCGGGCGTGCTCGATGTCAAGACGGCAACGGAGGCCGGCGTATCGAAGGACGTCATCGACCAGACAGTGATGGCGCTGCTCGACACGCCCGATTTCTGGTCCGGCCTGAAGCTGTTCCAGAATGTCGAGGACAACGATCGCCGCCTGCAGCTCTGGAACGACTTCAAGGCAGGCCTCCTCTAATATCGGAAATGGCATTATGGTGACGTCGAGCGAAAACATCGTCGAATTTCACGGCATAACGAAGAGCTACACGAAATACTTCCGGCCCGCCCTCCAGATCGAGGAACTCTCCGTCAAAAGGGGAGAGTTCTTCTCGATCCTCGGTTCGAGCGGCTCGGGAAAGACGACGGCTCTGAGATTGATCGCGGGGTTCGAGGCTGCGTCCAGCGGGAGCATCACGCTGGACGGCTCCGACGTCACCCATGTTCCCGCCCATCGGCGGGACGTGAACACGGTGTTCCAGTCCTACGCGCTTTTCCCGCACATGACCGTGCGGGAAAACGTCGCCTATCCCCTGAAGATGCGCCGCACCTCCGGCAAGGATTTGTCGAGGGTCGCGCTTGAAGCCCTGTCCATGGTCGAAATGGGCGGGTTCGAGGACCGCTTCCCGCATCAGCTCAGCGGCGGGCAGCGCCAGCGCGTCGCGCTCGCCCGGGCTTTTGTCGGTCGCCCCAAGATCATGCTTCTCGACGAACCGCTGTCGGCGCTCGATCTCAACTTGCGCCACCAGATGCAGCACATGCTGGTAAAGCTCCAGCGGGAACTGGGAATGACGTTCGTTTACGTCACGCACGATCAGGGCGAGGCGCTGTCGATGTCGGATCGCGTCGCCGTCCTCAGTCAGGGCGAACTCCAGCAGCTCGGCACGCCGAATGAAATCTACTATGCGCCGAAAAACCAGTTCGTGGCGCAGTTCATCGGCAAATCGAACTTTCTGCCCGTCACCGTCGAAGGCAGTTCGGGCGGGCGCATCGCAACCCTTGCCGGGCAAAGCTTCCCGGTCCGCGATGAGGTGAGCAACGGCGCAGCGCGCCTTTGCATGCGCTTCGAGGACATCTCGGTCGTACCTGCGGAAAAAGGTTCCGATAGGCCTCTTCAACTGCGCGGGCGCGTCGGGGACGCCCTGTTCATGGGCTCCACGATCGAGGTCAGCGTCGACTGCGGCGACCGCCAGATCATCGCCGTCATGCCGTCGGCCGGCGATGTCGCCCTTCGGCCGGGCCAGGATGCGATCGTGGGGTTCGATCCCGCGCGGGGGCATGTGTTCAATGCGTAGCGCGGCATCCCGATGGATTTCCGGCGAACGGCTGCTCAATGGAGCGGGCCGCGTGGCCGTCGTCATTCCCATATATGCATGGCTCGCCGTGCTCGTCGTCATGCCGGGCATCCTGATCGCCGCCTATAGTTTCTTCTCCGCCACCGGCGGGCGCATCGATTACGCGCTGACCTTGAAGAACTACGCGCGCATCGGCTCCACTTATGGCGTCTGGTACCTTCTCGGGCGCACGATCCTGATATCGGCGGCCGCTGCATTGATCGCCGCCGTCATCGCCTATCCGATGGCGCTCTATACGAGCAGGCTGCGCCGGGGAAAAATGCTGGCCGTGATGCTCGTCATCATTCCCCTCTGGATCAGCCTCCTGATGCGGGTCTTCGCCTGGCGCATCATTCTCGGCGAGAACGGCGTCATCAACACCGTGCTGATGCGATGGGGCGTCATCGATACGCCCATCGCCGCGCTTCTCTACAGCCCCTTCGCCGTGCTGCTGACATTCGTCTATGTGGCCATCCCCTTCGTGTTCGTCAGCGTATTCACCGTCATCGATCGCATTCCCGCAAACCTCGTCCAGGCCGCGAACGACTGCGGTGCCGACGGCATGCGCGCCTTCTGGACCGTTGTCTGGCCGCTTTCCAAGCCCGGGCTTTCGATCGGCCTCTCGCTCGGCTTTCTCCTGGCGATCGGCGACTACGTCACGCCGTCCATCGTCGGGGGGCTCAACGGTACGATGATCGGAAGCGTCATCGCGGCGCAATTCGGCCTCGCCGGCAACTGGCCCTACGGTGCCGCGCTTTCCATCCTCCTGCTCGTCGCCGTCACCGTCGTGGTCGCACTTCTTTTCGTAGCGCTCCGGATCCGGGGTTCGGCGCAGGGCGACGAGGCCTCCGTGGCGCCGAGCATCTGGCCCGAACCGGGCCTATGGCCAAGGCTGCGCTCGGTGCTGCTGTTTACGGTCTACAGCTTGCCCTTCCTGTTCCTCTATGCACCTCTTGTCCTTCTTGCCGTCTTCTCCCTCAACGACTCGACGGTGCAGACCCTGCCGCTCGCCGGCTATACTACCAAGTGGTATGCCACCATGCTCGAGAACGCCCCGATGATGGCGGCCTTCAGGCAGTCGATCGTCGTCGGCCTCTCCGTGCTGGTCATCTCCATCCTTTTCGGAACCCTGTTCGCGGCCGTGCTTACCTATGGCCGGCTTTACGAGAAGGGCGTGCTCGAAAAGCTCCTGCTCCTGCCGCTCGCGCTGCCCGGTATCATCCTCGGCATCACACTGGTTCTCACGTTCCACATCCTTGATATCCCGCCGGGTTTCTGGCGCCTGGTGCTCGGTCACAGCACCTTCGTCATGCCTGTGGTCATGTCGGTCGTCATGGATCGAATGAAGCGGCTCGACTATGCGCTGATCGAAGCCTCGCGCGATCTCGGCGCATCGCCGGTCCAGACGTTCTTCCGCGTTCTCTTGCCGCTTATCGCCAGCGCGATCTTCGGCGGCTCCCTGCTCGGCTTCACCCTGTCGGTGGACGAGGTGGTCGTTTCCGCGTTCCTGGTGAACGAGCAGCCCACCCTGCCGGTGTGGGTGTGGAACCAGATGCGGTTCGGCTTCACGCCGTCGGTCAACGCCATCTTCGTCTGCATCGGCCTCGCCACGTTCGCCCTCATCGTGCTCTCGCAATTCCTGATCCGCAAGACGGGCAGCGACCAGGCATAAGGAACCCTCGCCAGTGAAACCCAAGTATGACTATGTGGTGGTCGGCGCCGGCGCTGCCGGTTCCGTGATCGCAGCAAGGCTCAGCGAAGAGCGCGGCGTGAGCGTGCTGGTGCTGGAAGCCGGCGGATCGGACATGTCGGTCTATGTCCGCATGCCCGGCGCGCAGGCCTATCCCCTTATGGACCACAACCGGACCTGGCGTTTCGACACGGGGCCGGAACCGTCCCTGGACGGACGCTCGATCATGCATGTGCGCGGCCGGATGATCGGCGGATCGTCCTCGATCAACGGCATGGTCTATGTCCGGGGAAACCCGCTCGATTACGAGAGCTGGGCGGCAACGGGCCTGGAGAACTGGTCCTTCGCGCATTGCCTGCCGTACTTCAAGAAGCTCGAATCCTACGATCGCGGTGCGAACGAGTTTCGCGGCGACACGGGGCCGGTCCGCATCAGCACGATGAAGGCCGAACTTCCCCTGTTCCAGATGTTCCTCGAAGCGGGCCAGCAGGCGGGCCAGGTCTTCAACGAGGACTACAACGGTTACAGGCAGGAAGGCGTCCACCGTCACCAGGCCAATGTGGATCACGGTATTCGCGCCAGCGCCGGCCGTGCCTATCTCTGGCCGGCGGTCAAGCAGGGGCGCGTCGACATCCGCCTGAATGCTCTCGTAAGCCGCGTGCGCTTCGGCGCAAACAAGCGTGCCGTGGCTGTGGACTATACCGTCGACGGCGAGACCCATAGCGTCGAGGCGGAACGCGAAATCATTCTGTGCGGGGGCGCCTACAAGTCGCCGCACATGCTGATGCTGTCGGGCATCGGCGATCCGGCGACGCTTTCGGCCCACGGCATTCCCGTCGTCAGCGACGTTCCCGGCGTCGGTCGCGATCTGCAGGATCATGTCTGCGCACCCGTCGCTTATCGCTCCTCCCGAAAGGGCGTGTCCCCCGGCGTCGGCATGAACTTGCTGAAGATGGGGTGGACGGGCGCGCAATGGCTTTTCGCCCGTCGAGGCCTCGGCGCCAGCAACCTTTGGGAGACCGGCAGTTTCTTCCGCAGCACCCCGGATGCGGACTATGTCGACATACAACATGAATTCGTGCCGCTGCTCGGCGAATACGGACAAGGAGAACTTGCCGTCGAAGACGGGTTCTACTACTCGACCTGCCTCATGCGGCCAAAGAGCCGTGGGACGGTCGAACTGGTTTCGGCCGATCCCTCCGTCCATCCGCGGATCGTCAACAACTATCTGCAGCACGGCGAGGATCAACGCGCGATGATCGCGGCAGTCCGGTTCACGGACGAGATCATCCAGCAACGAGCCTGGGATCCTGTTCGCGGCGAGGGGGGCAGCCCAGCCTTGCGTTCCATGCCGGAGGCGGAAGTCCTCGCCTGGCTGCGCGCGCACGGATCGACACAGTATCACCCATGCGCCACCTGCAGGATGGGTGTTGACGATCTTTCCGTCGTGGACGGTGAGGGGCGTGTCCACGGCGTCGACGGACTTCGGGTCGTAGACGCTTCGATAATCCCTCTGATCACCAGCGGAAACCTGCATTCCCCGACACTGATGGTGGCAGAGAAGGTCGCAGACGCGATTCGCGGCAATCTCCTTCCGCCGCATTTTGTGTCCTATGCGGATCAGAGGGTGGCGGCTTGACTTCAGGCGAGAGCAATGTCGCGGTCTTCTGTACGGAGCTTGTGGGTCATGCTACTCACTCCCCTGACAAATTCAGGGTTACCAAGGTCGTGTTCTCCTAAAGTGTGTCGCGTCTAATCAGATTCGGGATTTTTGTTCGGCTTGATCTGTGATTCACTTTGCCCCTGGAAGGAGACGCACCATGGGCAAGCCGCATCCGATGGAATTGCGTGTGCGTGTCGTTGCGTTTGTAAAGGAAGGCAATAGCAACCGGGAGACTGCCCGGCATTTTCGGGTGTCGCCTCGGTTCGTCAACAACATGATGATCCTGGCTTGGTCTTCAGGTTCGCTGGCCGCTGCCAAGCAGGGATATCCGCCCGGCAGCAAGCTTTCACCGCATGGCGGGTGGATCAGCGAGCGGATGTCGGCCCACGGCGAGATGACGCTGGACGAATTATGTGTCGAACTCGCCAAACGCGGTGTTGAAGTCCATCGCCACGGTCAGCCGTTTTCTGCATCGGCTTGGGCTGAGCAATAAAAAAAGCCTCAGGGCAAGAGAACAGCGCAGGCCGGAGATCGCCAGGGCGCGTGACCTATGGATCGAGCGTCGAAAGCGGTTCTTCAAAGGCATTGGCATGTCTCATCTTTATCGATGAGACGTCCACGAATACCCGGCTGACCAAACGCACCGGATGGTCAAAGAAGGGCCAGCGGTTCGCCGCTTATGCTCCTTTCGGGAAATGGAAGACGCAAACCTTCATTGCTGGGCTGAGATGTCACGGTCTTATCGCCCCCTTTATCGTCGATGCACCGATGACCAGCCGCATCTTCGAAGTCTGGATCGAGAGCCAACTCGCTCCAACGCTGTCGCCAGGCGATGTCGTCATCCTCGACAATGTAGGCTTTCACAAATGTGAACGGGCTGAGTAATTGGTCAAGGCGACAGGTGCGTGGCTGCTCTTATTCGCCGGACCTGAACCCGATCGAAATGGCCTTCTTAAAACTCAAGGCCCCCTTGAGAAAGCGCGCCGCCCGCAGTTCCCTCATAGCCCAGTTCACGGCGTTCCTCCTTGAGCTGGTCTTCAGAAGTTTTTTCCGAGCATTTCCTTCAGCGTCGACACATCGAACATCGCTTCGGCAAGAGGCGCTTCAGCTTGGCATTCTCATCTTCAAGAGCCTTCAGGCGTTTGGCCTCCGGCACGTCATGCCGCCATACTTCGAGCGCCACTTGTAGAAGGTCGCATCGCTGACGCCGTGTTACCGGCACAACTCAACGGCCGAAAACCGGCCTGGTGCTCCTTCAAAATGCCAATGATCTGCTCGTCGCTGAAACGGGATCGCTTCATTCTCTGTCTCCATCTCCAGAAAACAGACTAACTCAAACCGAGGACATTCCAGGGGAGCAGGTCACGCAGGTAGAGCTCGAATATCCAGGTCGAGGTCGGAAGCTGCCTCTTGTCGTTCGCGCGCGCAGATAAGTTCTTGTTTCCACCATTAGATTGCATGTGAGCAAACCACGATGCCGGGGGCGTTGGTTCATATCCCTTCAAGAGCTAAATCAGTCAAAATTCCTGACGACATCTCGTACAAATGTTGGGTTCGCGGCGATAAAGTCGTCGAAATGTTCCACGATGAATCCGAGGTGTTCATTCATGGCGGCTTCTGCGCCGTCTGGATTTCCCGCGCTGATGCCGTCCAGAATTGCCTTGTGCTGCTTCAGCAGGGTCGGAATATGATCCGGTCTTAGCGTCAGCTTCCTCGCACGATCCATGTGAATCTTGATGTCGCTGATCAAAGGCCAGATATTTGGTCGTCCGGCGGCGGCGGCGATCGCCTCATGCATCTCCTCATCCAATTTGAACAAGGCATCGAAATCTCCGCGAGAGGCAACGCGCTCCTGGGCTGCCAGATTCTCAAGAAGCAGGATGACGTCATGCTCGGTGCGCTTCTGGCTTGCCAGCCGCACCAACGCGCATTCCAGCGATGCCCGTGCAAACTGCGCGTCCATGACGAGTTCACGCCGGATCGGCGAGACGAAGGTCCCCTGTTGAGGGACGACATCTACCAGGCCTTCGTTCTCTAGCCGCTTGAACGCTTCCCGCACCGGCGTGCGGCTCAGCCCGAATTCCGCGGCAAGGCGCTGTTCGGAGAGAACTTCTCCCGGTGCCAACGTCAGGTCGAGTATGCGACGCTTGATCGAGGCATAGGCCTTTCCGGCGATCGGCTCCCGCGAAGAGTTGTTCTTGAAAGCCATGCGTTTCCCGTTCCCCGACATTTTCTCGATTTCTCAGCCTAATATACTCAGTGGCCGGTACGTACACAAGTCGGTCTAGGCTACTTGTATACTAGTGCTCCATATGCTAACACACTGCTCTCAAGGAGGACAAAATGCGGGAATTTCAAGGAAAAGTGGCTTTCGTGATGGGCGGAACGACCGGGATCGGCCGGGCGGTAGCCGATCTGCTGCACGCCCGCGGCGCGGCTGTTTCGATTTTTGGTGCCGCACGATCCGCAGATGGCGTAGATGCCAAACTCGATGCGCTTGCCGCCGGCATGGCCGCTTTCACAGGGGATGGATCGGTCGGCAAGGATGTCGCCGCAGCGCTGGCGCGCACGGCTGAACAATTCGGCGGCATCGACGTACTGATCTGCTCGGCAGCCATTCATCCCTACGGTACCGCGGAAACGACGGACGAGCCGACCTGGGACCGCGTCATGGCCGTCAACGTAAAGAGCGCCTACCTCGTCGCCCATCACGGCATCGACTATCTACGCCGGCGCGGCGGCGGAGCCATCGTCAATGTCGCTTCCAATCAGGGCTCGTCCACCGTGCCGAACCTTGCGGCCTATGCCACCAGCAAGGGCGCGCTCCTCGCTTTCACCCGCTCGCTCGCGATGGACTACGGGCCGGAAAACATCCGCGCCAATACGGTTAGTCCCGGCCCGATCGATACGCCGCTGCTGCGCGTGGCTGCTGAAAAGTTCGGCGGCGGCGCCAGTCTCGACGCCGTATATGCCGAGTGGGGCCAGAAGGTGCCGGTCCGCCGCATCGGCCAGGCATCGGAGATGGCGGAGGTCATCGCGTTCCTCGCCAGCGACCGCGCAAGCTACGTGACCGGCGCCGACTTCGTCGCCGATGGCGGCCTTCTCGCCAAGCTCGGATTCTGAGGAGAGGCCGATGACCGATTTTCCGAATTTCCGCTCCCGCGCCTTCCTGCTCGAGCATCTGCAGAAGACCATGGACTTCTACCATCTGCGCGGCCTCGATCCGGCCGGCGGTTTCTTCACGACATTCGGCGCCGACGGCACAGTGCTCGACCGCCACGCGCGCTCGCTCGTGCATACCTGCCGCTTCCTCTTCAACGAGGTGAACGCCTATCTGGAATTCGGCCGCGCCGATTATCGCGATGGCGCGCGCCATGCGCTCGACTTCCTGGTTTCGCAGCACCGGGTGCCGGCAACGAGGGGCTATCGCTGGACCTTCCGCTTCGAGGCCGGCCGGCGCAGCGAGGAAGATGCGTCCAACATCACCTACGGGCTTTCCTTCGTCATCCTCGCCCATGCGATGGCGATCAAGGCCGGCTTCGCTGAGGCGAAACCCTGGCTCTCGGAGATCGTCGAGACCATGGAGACGCATCTCTTCGACGCCGGAAACGGCCTTTACGCCGACCAGACCGATGCGATCTTCGCCGGCATCGCCGCCTATCGCGGCCAGAACGCCAACATGCATGCCTGCGAGGCGATGATCGCGGCTTATGAAGCGACGGGCGAGCGCTGGTACATCGACCGCGCCGAGACGATCGCCGCCGCCGTTTCCCTCCGCCTTGCCGGCCTTTCCCCGCTCGACCAGGTCTGGGAACACTACCGCGCCGACTGGTCGATCGACCTCGACTATAACAAGGATGACCACAGCGATGGCTACCGGCCCTGGGGTTTCCTCGCAGGACACCAGACGGAATGGGCGAAGCTCCTGCTGATGCTCGACCGGTACAGGCCGATGGACTGGCACCTGCCGCGCGCCCGCTCGCTCTTCGACAGGGCGATGGCACTCTCCTGGGACGGTGAGCGGGGCGGCATGTTCTATTCCTACGGCCCCGACAAGGCGCTCTACGACCGTTCCAAGCAGCAATGGGTGCATGCCGAGACGATCGCGGCGGCGGCGCATCTTGCGGTGCGGACGGGCGAGCGGGCCTATTGGGACTGGTACGAGCAGCTCTGGCGCTATGCCTGGAGCCACCTCGTCGACCACCGCCATGGCGGCTGGTACCGGGCGCTCAACGAAGACAATTCCATCGCCAGCGCAGTGCGCGGCGATCCGGAGCCCGACTATCACAATATGGGCGCCTGCGTCGAAATCCTGAAACTGATCAAAGAGTAACCGCGCCATGAAGATCGCGAAAATCACACCCTATGTGTGCTACAGCCCGATTTCGGACCTCGTCTTCGTCAAGGTGGAGACGGACGAACCCGGACTCTTCGGCTGGGGAGAATGCTCCCTGCCGACCAAGCCGCACGGCGTCGCCGGCGCGGTACGCGATCTGGAAAAACTGGTCGTCGGCGCCGATCCCGAAAGGATCGAGTGGATCTGGCAACGCATGTATCGCCATGCCTATTGGCGCGGCGGGCCGATCCAGACATCGGCGCTGTCGGGCATCGACATGGCGCTCTGGGACATCAAGGGCAAGGCTGCGGGCAAGAGCGTCGCGGCGCTCCTCGGCGGGCCGGTGCGCGATCGCGTCAAGGCCTATGCCAATCTCGGCCTTTCGCTGGACCCCGGCGAGTTCCGCGAACGCGTCGCGGTGGCGCTCGACATGGGCTTCAAGGCGGTCAAGGTCTATCCGCTTCCCGCGGTGGCGATGACCGAAGGCCGGGCTTCGATCCGGCAGATCGTCGCCTGCTGTGAGGCGGTGCGCGACGCACTCGGCAGCGATCTCGACTATGCAATCGACATGCACGGCCGCTCCAGCGCATCGCTCGCCGTCGTGATCGAGGACGCCGTCCGGCACACCGCGCCGCTCTGGATCGAGGAGCCGGTGCCGGCCGAATCCAATGCGGCGCTCGAACGCGTGGCGCAGCAATCGAAGACGCCGATCGCCGTCGGCGAACGGCTCTTCACGCGCTGGGCATTCCGCGAGGTGCTGGAGAACGAATGGGCCGGCATCATCCAGCCTGACGTCGCCAATGCCGGCGGCATCAGCGAGATGGTGCGGCTCGCGGCCCTGGCGGAAATGTATGGCGTGAACTTCGCGCCGCACAATCCCAATGGCCCGGTGCAGGCGGCGGCGAGCCTCAATCTGGCGGCCTATGCGCAGAACTTCTCCATGCTGGAGACCCGCCACACCAACGTGGAATGGACCGCGCAGCTCAGCAGCTACGTGCCGCGGGTCGACGAGGAGGGCTATCTCGCGCTGCCGGCAGGACCGGGGCTCGGCGTGGACATCGACGAGACGTTCCTGGTGAGCCAGACCGAAGGCCAGTGGATCCCGGAATCCTTCCGCGCCGATGGCAGCATCGCGGATTGGTAAGAACAGATTGGAGGAAGACCGTGTCAGGAGCACCGCTTCTTGAAGCACGCAATATCGTCAAACGTTTCGGCGGCATCGAGGCCCTGAGGGGCGCGAGCTTCTCCATCGCCCGCGGCGAGGTCGTCGCCCTCATGGGCGACAATGGTGCGGGTAAGTCGACGCTCGTCAAGACCATGTGCGGCGTGCATCGCCCGGACGGGGGGGAACTGCTCTTCGAGGGCAGGACGATACGCTTCGATTCACCCAAGGCGGCACAGGCCGTCGGCATGGAGATCGTCTACCAGGACCTCGCCATGGCGCCGGACCTCGATGCCTCCGCGAACATGTTTCTCGGCCGCGAGCTGAAACGCGAAGGTTTTGCCGGCCGCCTCGGTTTCCTCGACAAGAGGACGATGCGCGAGCGCACGCGCAATGCGCTCGCCTCCATGCAGGTGCAACTCAAGAGCATCGACGCGCCGATCGCCACACTGTCCGGCGGCCAGCGACAGAGCATCGCCGTCGTGCGGGCCGTCACCTGGGCCGACAAACTCGTCATCATGGATGAGCCGACCGCGGCCCTCGGCGTGGCGCAGACGCGGGCCGTACTGGAGCTCATCGGCCGGGTGAAGGCCTCGGGCCGTGCCGTCATCATCATCAGCCACAACGTCCCGGACGTGATGGCGGTCGCCGATCGCGTCGAGGTCTTCCGGCTCGGCCGCCGCACGGCGCGCTTTTCGCGCGACCGCATGACCACCGAAAACATCGTCGGCGCGATCACGGGCGCCATCTCCACCGAGGAGCCCAAGCAATGACGACGCAGACTGCAACGCCTCTTTCGTCCCTCGGCGGTTTCCTGACCGGCGCCGGGCGCATCCTCGTCATCCTGCTGATCATCCTCGTCGCCTTCTCGGTGCTGCGCTTCGACAGCTTCGTTTCCGGCGCGAACATCCGCAACATCGGCATGGCCGCCTCGATCCTTCTGGTGATGGCGGTAGGCGCGACCTTCGTCATCGCCACCGGCGGGGTGGATCTGTCCGTCGGCGCCGTGCTCGTCTTTTCCGGCGTCATAGCCGCGAAGGTCATGGCCGCGATGGGAGCGGAAGGATGGGGAGCATCCCTCGTCGGCATTCTGGCCGCCTGCCTTGCAGGCACCGCCTGGGGCGTGCTGAATGGCCTGCTCGTCGCCAAGGCGAAGATCCCGGCCCTTGTCGCCACGCTCGGCACGATGGGAGCCGCGCAAGGGCTGAGCTGGATCATTGCCGGCGAGGACCTGAAGGACGTGCCGATGGAACTCGGCGACACCGTCGGCGTTGGCGATTTCCTCGGGGTCCCGATGCTGGTGCTCATCGCTGTGCTGGTGACCGTTGTCGGCGGCGTCTGGCTGCGCTCGACCCGTTTCGGTCGGCATACGCTCGCCATCGGCTCGAACGTCACCGCCTCGCGCGAGATGGGCATTCCGATCGCCCGCCACCTCATCTCGGTCTATGCGCTGGCTGGTTTCCTCGCCGGGCTGGCGGGCATCCTCTCGCTGGCGCGCTACGGCTCCACCACCATTTCCGGCCATGCGACGGATAATCTCAGCGTCATCGCGGCCGTCGTCATCGGTGGCACCAGCCTGTTCGGCGGCCGTGCCAGTGTCTTCCTTACGGCGGTCGGTGTGCTCATTCCGGCGAGCCTCGAAAACGGACTTATCATGGTGGGCCTCAACACCTTCTGGCGCGACGTCATGGTCGGCGTCGTCCTGATCGTCGCGGTTTACCTCGATCAGATGGGGCGCAGCCAAAGGCGCTGACCATTCTCGGCAATTGCGTCTGCCCGGAATGGGCCGGGCAGCGCGAAACTCAAATGGGAGAGAGAATATGAAACTGACATATCGACTGCTGTCCGGCGCAACCCTGGCCATAGGCCTTGCCGCGGCTTCGGCCGCGCACGCCGAATACAAGCTCGCCTTCATTCCGGGCGTCGGCGGCGATGCCTATTACGGCTCCGTCCAATGCGGCATCGAGGCGGCAGCCAAGGCGCGGGGTGCGATAGTCGACACCCAGGCGCCGAAATCCTTCGATCCTGCGGCGCAGATCCCGATCCTGGAAGCGATGATCGCCAAGAACCCGGACGCGATCGTGATCGCACCCACCGACAGCAAGGCGCTGTTCGCTCCCCTGAAGAAGGCGGCGGACCAGGGCATCAAGGTGGTTTTGGTGGATACGACGCTGGAAGACCCGTCGATTGCCGTCTCCGAGGTCTCCTCGGACAATGTCGAGGCGGGCAAGGTCGCGGCCGCCGAACTGGCGAAGGTTCTCGGCGACAAGAAGGGCTCGGTGCTGACCGTGAACCTCAGCCCGGGCGTGACGACGACCGATGACCGAGAGAAGGGGTTCGCGGAGGCGATCAAGGCGGCGGGGCAAAATTACCTGCCGCAACAGTTCTCCAACAACTCGGTGCAGAAGGCCGACCAGATCGTCTCGGCGATGCTCCTGTCCAATCCGGATCTCGCCGGTATCTTTTCGACCGCGGCCTTCAACACGGAAGGCGCCGTTGCCGCCCTGCGTGCGGCTGGCCGCAGCAAGGACGTGATGATCGTCGGCTTCAATGCCAACCCGCCGGGCATCGACCAGCTCAAGAAGGGCCAGGTCTTCGCGCAGGTTGTGCTCAAGCCCTATGACGAGGGCAAGTTCGCAGGGGAGCAGGCGCTGAACGCGCTGGAAGGCAAGCCGGTCGAGAAGCAGATTCTGACCGGTTCGGTTGTCGCTACGAAGGACAATCTCGAATCTCCTGAAGTGTCGAAGTACCTCTACAGCTTCACCTGCCCGGCAGAGTGATGTTGCTGCATTGCCGGTGCATCCGTGCATCGGCAATGCCTCCAACAGCTTGGATTCCACGCACCCGTTCCCCGCCAGTGTCAAGTCGATTGAACGAGAGGCTTCCTGATGAAGATCACAAAGCTGACGACCTATATCGTGCCGCCGCGGTGGCTTTTCCTGAAAATCGAGACGGACGAGGGCATCGTCGGCTGGGGCGAGCCGGTGGTGGAGGGCCGCGCGCTGACGGTGGAAGCGGCGGTGCACGAACTGTCGGACTATCTCGTTGGCAAAGACCCGCTGCTGATCGAGGATCACTGGCAGGTCATGTACCGCTCCGGCTTCTATCGGGGCGGCGCCGTGCACATGTCGGCGCTCGCCGGCATCGACCAGGCGCTCTGGGACATCAAGGGCAAGGCCTATGGCCAGCCGATCCATGCCCTGCTCGGCGGCCAGGTGCGCGACCGGATCAAGGTCTATAGCTGGATCGGCGGCGACCGTCCCTCCGACGTCGCCAACAATGCCCGCGAGGTCGTCGCCCGCGGCTTCAAGGCGATCAAGCTCAACGGTTGCGAGGAGATGCAGATCGTCGACACCTGGGAGAAGGTGGAGAAGGCGGTGGAGACCATCGCCATCATCCGCGAGGCCATCGGTCCGCATATCGGCATCGGCGTCGATTTCCACGGCCGCGTGCACCGGCCGATGGCAAAGGTCCTGGCGAAGGAGCTCCAGCCCTACAACCTGATGTTCATCGAGGAGCCGGTGCTGTCGGAGAACCGCGAGGCGCTGAAGGAGATCGCCAACCATTGCTCGACGCCCATCGCGCTCGGGGAACGGCTGTTCTCGCGCTGGGATTTCAAGTCGGTCCTTTCGGACGGCTATGTCGACATCCTCCAGCCCGACCTGTCGCATGCCGGCGGCATCACGGAATGCCGCAAGATCGCGGCGATGGCGGAAGCCTATGACGTGGCGCTCGCGCCGCATTGCCCGCTGGGCCCGATCGCGCTGGCCGCCTGCCTGCAGGTGGACGCCGTCTCCTACAATGCCTTCATCCAGGAGCAGAGCCTCGGCATCCACTACAACGAGGGGAACGACATCCTCGACTACATCTCCAACAAGGAGGTGTTCCACTACGCGGACGGCTTCGTGTCGATCCCGCAGGGGCCGGGCCTCGGCGTGGAGGTGGACGAGGCCTATGTCATCGAGCGGGCCAAGGAAGGCCATCGCTGGCGCAACCCGATCTGGCGCCACGAGGACGGTAGCGTCGCCGAATGGTGAAACAGGAAAGCCCGGCTTCATGCCGGGCTTTTCGTCTTGCGCCGCGGTGGACGGAATCGCCGCGAGCCCCTATGTGATAGGGGTACGTCACAAAGGAGAGGACCATGCGCCCCATCACGGGTTTCATCGTTGCCGCGCTGGCGGTT
>Ga0182739_1002761_pt1 | contig 16059 bp, 15 predicted proteins | sample eDN5th30CBELigBY_FD_128873 | JGI IMG/M metagenome (GOLD analysis project Ga0182739, IMG submission 128873) | Enriched backyard soil microbial communities from Emeryville, California, USA - eDNA 5th pass 30_C BE-Lig BY (version 2) (version 2) | ecosystem: Environmental > Terrestrial > Soil >... | reverse complement strand
CCGGTCTCTGTGTCCATCGCGATGTGAACCTTGCGCCATTGCCTGCGCCGCGACGGCCCGTGTTTGCGCGCCAACCATTCGCCATCTCCGCGAAACTTGATGCCGGTGCTGTCGACGAGCAGGCAAACGCAAACCGCGTAATCCAGCGTAACGAATCTGCGCCAAGGCGCAGATAGAGGTCCCATGCAGGGACGGGCGGGCAGGCAATTCCGAGCGGGGCTTGAACGCGGCCCATGCCGCAATTTGCAAAAAAGATTGGGATGCCTCTCCTTCCGACCCCATCATGAAGCGGCCCGGTGCCGACCTCAAAGAGAAGCAAGACACCTGCCGGGATTGACCGCAACGCGCGGTGACATCACTTAAAGTCTGGCCCGGCTTGCAAAGCAGGTGGGTAAGGTCGCTTTGAGCCCATACCGGTCGCTCGGCTGGGCGTCCGGTCAGAGATCTAGCTGGATCTCTCGATCCCCAAAACTGCCGTTAGCTTGCAATGGTCTGGGTCTCGCAACGATGCCGATTGTAAAGCCTTGACTAGACCGGACTTATTAAATCACTTTGGTCCAACGGACCAACATCGTCTGCGGAACCGCCCCGTCGGGAAGTCACACATTTTTCTCGGCCTACACTTTTTATAGAGATTGAATCCAATGATCAGCAAAATATCAATACGAAACTTTCGATCCATTGCAAGTGCTGACATTGACGGAAATTGGATTACGACACTCGTTGGGGCAAATGATGCGGGGAAATCTAACGTTTTGCGCGCCTTGAATCTATTCTTTAATAATGAAATAAATTCAGGGGAAGATTTCGAATTTACGCGGGACTACAATCAATTTGCGCCGGTGCGAAATCGGAAAGCTCCACAAATTGAGATTTCGATTACTTTTGATCTTCCCGATGGATACAAGCGAGAAGGTCAGTCTGATCAAGTTGTTTGGAAAAAAGTCTGGCGTAAATATGGTGAGGTGCGTGATTTGGAGAAGCGCACTCTCTCTGACGGTCAACCGTTTCCACAGAGAAGCAAAATACCAGCGTTACTTGACCGAATCAGATTTACGCATATTCCGGCGATTAAGGATAAGGCGTTTTTCGCCGATCTCCAGGGGCGACTGTATGACGTGCTCGCCTCCGTCGCTGAGGGGCCATTAAAAGATTCAGCGGGAGAGTTTCAAACTCAGCTAGGTGCGCAACTGCAGGATTTGCTTTTAAACCTGAGAGCGGCATTCGGGGCGGAAGCCACCATGCGGCTCCCGGAAAATCTTCGCGAAATTTTTGAAAGCTTGGAGATAAGTTCTGATGAAGTTCCTCTCTCAAGGCGCGGGGATGGAATTAAAATCCGACATATACCATTGATGCTGAAGTTTATTGCGCAAAAGCAGGATGACCTTTTTACAAGGGGCGGAGTCCGCTATACACATATCTGGGGATTTGAAGAACCGGAGAATAACGTTGAGATGTCTGCCGCTTTTGCTATGGGAGATGAGTTCCTCGAACTCATTGCAGAATCGGATCGCTTTCAACTTTTTTTGACTACGCATTCTCCAATTTTCTATCGTCTCGACCAACGCAGGCCCGAAGCTGTCGATTGGCTCACCTCCCATTTTGTTTCGAAAAGTGGTAGCCAAACGATAGCGACAACCCGAGCCCCCGACGAGGTCGATGAGAGCATGGGCTTAATGCCGATAGTGGCGCCGTATGTCGCAGAGGCCAAGAAGCGCTATGATGAGATTGGTGCGCAACTGGAAGCCGTCCAAGACATTGCGGAGCAGCGTCGCCCGACAATTTTTGTCGAAGGCGATAGTGACCGCGTTGTCTTGGCGAAAGCTTGGCAGCTCTTTAGCGGCATCGCAGATGATCGTGTTTATATCTGTGCAGGTGGAGAAGCATATGGTGGAGCCTCAGCCCTGTATAGTCGTTCGCTCGCTTGGATGTTGACAGTGCGACATCGACCTGTAGCCGATCGCGTAAAGGCAGCATCGGTATTCGACAATGATGCCAGCGGCAACGCTGCGCGGGTATCTCTCGGAAATGACGTTACTAGAATGAATCTGGGTAACTGTGGTCTAAAATCCTTTAAGCTCGATACCCCGCCCAGACTTCAGCCTCTCGCTCGGCGCGGGTTCAACGTTTCGGTGGATCTAGAATCTTACTATACCGATGCAGTATGGGAGCGTGCGATCGAGGATGGCTGGCTCGAGCCTATAGACGATCTTGCAGGCCTACTTTCCCCCAATTTGTTAAATCAGATTGCAGCAGGCGGAGCTAATCCATTTGCTGAGCTCAATCAGAGCGACGCGGCGCGAATCTGTAATAAGTTTAATGATCAGGGTAAGCGGCGGGCGTCGATGTTTATTCAGCGCCTGACTCAGTTAGAAGCTGAGCGGGAGCTCGAGAGTTTCCGTCCTATGATCGATAAATTACGCGGTCATCTTTTTCAGGGAGGCGCAGCTGCGGAGTAAGGTGAAAAACTTCGACTGAATGCAGACTAGCGAACGGCAGCATTGTCCCAAAAGCTCGACTGACCGCTGCAGCAGTGGCCCTCGTGTCGAGCGGCCGCTTAGTCCCGCAAAGCGGGCGTTGACCCATCAGAAACTCTTGACAGACGATCACCCAATAGAGAAGACCCCGCCTATCTGGCGGGGTCTCCATGCAACCTCAGCATGATCTTGGGAAAAACGGTGAGCATGTTGCTCATCTGTTATAGCTTGGAACCACCCACGACATCCAGCACCAAACTCCCATCCGATAGCTTTCTCAGTAGGTAGTACACCTGACCTGACCAAATCCGTAATTTATACAGGATGCCTGTTTAGGGAAGCTATTTGCGAGGCGATCCATAGATTCAGAGAAAGCAGCTCTATCGGCTTCCTCTTTTCTCACCTCTTGAACATGCTTAATGGCTGCATACTGGACTTGGTTACATACATTCTGTGTTACCCTTGGATATGGCGGGAAAGATTGTATCAACCTGTTATGCGCGGCTTCTTGCTCCGCTGGGGGCATTCTGTGACGGATTACTGATTCTCGGTAACTGGCATATTCAGATACGCTGTGGAGATCCCTCACTGCTCCCAGCTGGACACAGGTCACAGCTGCATTGTACCAGAAGACTTGAAAGTCCTGATCCTGCGGAGACAGTGGCTCAGGAGGAGCGCATCCAGCTACTCCCAGCATCCCAGCTGCAATCACACCAAGCTTCAGAAGTCTCATCACATTTCCCCCAAGATATTCCTCTGTCTAGACCTATAGGCAATAGGCTGCCTACAGGTCCAGAACCATCAGATTACCTTCCAGACTACCATCAGGTCACCGCTCCCCAGAGGGGTGTCATACGGGGCGGAATTTCGGGAATGGGCCAACCTTTTTGGCGGTTTTTTTCGTGCGGACGCCCCTACCGTGCGGTCAGCGGGGTCGGACCCCGAAATCCGTAATACGCCCCCCTCATTTAACTTGACCGCCGCCGTGAGACGTGCCGCAGCGCAAGACGGGGTCGCGAATCGGCAAGGGTCGTTGCCTCGGGTCGGGGGATGGTCGGGGGTGGGGTGCCGGTATGTCGGCGGATGACTCCGGCTCCAAGGCTCGGGTCCGGGACGGATGCTCGCGCGATCCACGCCGCAGCGCAAGGATTATATCAGGGGATCAGGCAGGCAGCAGGCACCGAGACCCTGACGTTTTGCGACGCACAACAGCGCAGGCACCGAGAATTTAAAGAAGTCTCGGTGCCTGCTGCCTGCCTGATCACGCTGCGGGGGTGCCGCGTCGTTTGCTAGGCGGGCGCGGTGCGGTGGCTGCAAGCCGATCCATCACGGACTGCAATGCAATCCAGCCGGACTCCTGCGGGCAGTCAGGATGCAGCACCAGCCAGCCACGGCGAGTCGGCGACATGGCACCAGCCACAAAGTCAGCCAGCGGCATCTTCTGCGACAATGGATAATTGCCGCGCCAGATCTCCACAGCATCAAAGGGTGGGTAATAACCTAGCGTGTGATCCGGCAGCCGTGTGCCAATCTCGCGCAGGATCTCGGGATAGAGGCTCAATGCAGAGGCTCCCATGTCAGAGATAGCCGCGCGGGAAAAGTCACCTGACTAAATTCCTCTGCTTTGCGCTTGACGCTCTCCATGATCGCATTGCACGGCAGCAGCAGGGTCATGCCTTCTTCAAACACGTTTTGCAGCAACGCGCACAAGGCACCGAATATCTGCTGATCTCCCAGCGACAGGTCGCAGCGGTTCATCGGTGGGCGGTGTTTGGTTCCGTTGGTCATCATAACGGAGTTCACCAGCGTGTTTACGTTCTGGAACAACCGACTTGGCTCACTGTAACCGTTCCCGCGCGAGTCGCGATACTCGCCGTAGCGTGCCACAGTGTCCATCAGTGCCCGATAGGAAATCTGGCTGATTTCATATGCCACATCGCGCAGGTGATCCGGGTCTTTCGGCGAAGGCACCGGCGCAGCTTCCCGGCGCGCGGCAATATGTGCGTTCATGATGCGGGCATCACGGGTCTCATGCTTGACCGTCATAGTTCAGTCCTCCACAGGCTGAATTGCAGGGGCGACCATTTCGCCCCAATTATACCCGATTTTCACGTCCACGATGTCTGTCACCGGGGCGGTCGGGAATACGGCGAGAAACGCATCGGCCATATTCGCCGTGACCAGATCCGAAACCGCGCGGATGATGGCGGGATCATCTGGGCACTGCACGACAAGCTCGTCATGCACTTGCAGGATGATCAGGGCACCATATGGCGCGATGGCATCCGCCACCCATGCCAACGAAAGCATCACGATCTCGCTGCATGATCCTTGAACCGGCATGTTCAAGGCGAGCGTGTAACGGAAGCCGTCAGGCTCAGCGCGATCATCGTATTCATCGACCGCAAAGCGTTCCCATGCCCAATACCAACGCCGCCCGAGAACAGTTTCTGTGTAGCCTTGCTTGCGTGCGGAGGCTGCCTGCCAGCCCTGCCATGCCCGCAGGCCGGGATAGGTGCTAAAGAAGCCATCACGGTGCCCGGCGGCTTCTTCAATGCTCATATCAACGCCGTAACCGGCAAAGGCCATGTCGGCGAAGCGGGCGGCACCTGTGCCGAATAGCAGACCGAAATTCGCGGCTTTGGCGATGGTCCGCTCCGGGCTGTCTGCTGTCAGATCCATGCGGCCGGAAAGAGATTGTGCCGTCATCATATGCAGGTCATCGCCGCGCTCGTAGACGCCCAGCATGGTACTGTCCTGCGACAGCAGCGCCGCCGCCCTCAGTTCCATCTGAGAGAAGTCACACGCGAGCAGGACGCAGCCGGGATCTGCAACGAAAGACCGCCGGAAAGCCTTTTCGGTGCGCTTCGGCATCTGTTGCAGGTTGGGCGATGTTGACGCGAGTCGGCCGGTCTTCGCCCCCGGCAGACGGAAGCTGGTATGCAGCTTTCCCGTAACCGGGTTGCGCTTGTCGAGCAGCGACTGCCCGAATGATGACAGCATCTTGTCGTATCGCTTGAGTTCAAGCGCCGTGGCAATGCCGGGGATCTGACGGGCACGCAACATGGCGAGCTTGTCAGTCTTGATCTGGCCGGAGTCGGTTCGAGGCCATGATTCGAGCGCATCCGGTTCCAGATGCAACGCGATCCATGCCGCGATCTGTGCCGGAGTCTTGAGTGGGTGCCCGCCGGTTTCGACAAGCAGCCTAGCTTCAAGCTGAGCCTTCTGTTCCTGCCATTCGGTGATCAGGGCGCGATGCCAGGTCTCGTCTATGGCAATGCCCTGTAGCTCGGCACAGGCAACGGCATGAATAGCCGCGTCACATGCCTGCTGTGACTGCTGCTGGCCGGGGCTAAGCTGATGCCAGATGTCATCATGCAGCCGGTGAGCAAGCACGGCATCCAGCGCCGCATAGACGATCTGTTCGGGGCTAAGCGCCGATGCCGACCAGTCGGAAGCGCCCAAGGCTTTGGGCACAATCACCCCGTAACAAAGCGCCACGGCCCGAGCGAGGCTGCGGCTTTGGCTTTTCGCCCAACGCCCGCCGTCAATATGCCACATCAGCGAAAGGCAGTCCCCCATCTCTGCCGATACCGGGAAACCGGCATGACTGAGATGCGCGGCTTCGAATTTCGCATTTGCGGCAGTCCACGGATATTCAGTGAGGGGCCGCAGTATTTCAGGGTCGATGCGGTCCAGATCGAATACCACGGCCTTATCTCCCCCGGCATAAGCCTGAAAGAGCCGGGGCCGTGAACGATGGGGATCAAGGGGGGCTTCCTCATCACCAAGCGGCTTCTGACGGGCTGCCCGCCTGCCGGTCTTGGTTAGAGCAACTCTCCTTTGAGTTGTTCTGTAGGCGGACAGCGCCGCCGTCTCAATATCGACGCCGATAGGCAATCTGTTCGCCATGGCCGACAAGCAGAGGGCGAGCACCATGTCTCCGGCCGTCACTGCATCCGTCACATAGACGACTGTGACGCCCTCATCTGCGAGGATGTCGGCGGCAGTCGCAGCATCAGGTTCTGGCGGCGGCGGGGCGAGAAGATCCGCGATGCCGGGGGTGGTGATCAGGGCATCCCGGATCTCGACCGGCAGCCCCGGCTGATCGGCGAGCACCGCGCCAGAATGGCGATCCGTGGCGATGTCGGTGACGTGCCGGGCGGCTTGAGCGAGGATCTTTTCGGCGATCATCTGGTCATCTCCAAGAGGGGAAAGCAGCATAGAGGGGAGGGAGGGGGTGGGGGACCGTGGGACAGCGGGACAGCGGGACAGTGGCTGTTTTCATTTTTATTATCAGTTACTTAACTGTACCAACCGGCCATGGGACACCTCCGGGGTTTTGGGACACCTAGGGTAAAGTGTCCCAGACCCTCACACTGTCCCAGAACAGAGCGGGGACAGCTATATTTCTGTAATCATTACAGAAATAGGCCACTGTCCCGCTGTCCCGCTGTTCCACGATTCCCACCCCCTCCCTTCCCTGTGTACTCATGTCTCATCTGGACTCGGTTTCACCCGCGAGGTGTTGGGCCAGCTGATCAGGGGTTGGTAGCACCGGATCTTCCGTCACGGTTTCTGTCACCGCATCCCCTAATTCGAGGATCATCGGAACTCCGCTGCGGTCCTCCCTGTCACGCAGGAAGCCGTCAGCCTTTGCCTGCTTGACCAGTCGCTGCACGCTCGATTTCGACATATGCAGCTTCTCCGCCAGCTTACGGACAGAAATGGTCAACTGTGTCTGCGTATCGGGGCGCGGGTGAAAGGCCATGCCCGGCGGAAGGGCTGCCGATTGAGATGCGGTAGCCTCGGCCATCATCTCCCTGATCATGTCCAGCAGGCGCAGCAACTCAACCGCAGGCTGTCTCTCGGCGGCAACTTCCACAGCGACATGCAGGGCCATATAGGCAGCCTCATAGTCGGCAACGGTGGCGAAGATCCGCCCCTCGACAATCTTGCGATGCTCCCTATGCAGGATGGCCGATGCCCTGATCATGCTCAGCACCTGCTCAAAATCGCGACGGGTGCGAGTCTGCGCGATCTTGATCAATTCACGCAGCGCCGGGGCGAAGGGTATTGTAACCGCAGTTGATTGCCCGGCCAGCCAGCGAATAAAACAATGCCACTCGGCTATTTCCGCCGAATAGTCTCCTTGATTATCCTGCCCGGCCGCGCGTATTGCCGCCCGCGTGATTACTTCGGCGGTTTGATCGGCACCCCCGTCGATGCCAATGCTGATCACCCGCGTCGAAAGCTCGGCATCCATCTGATCCGCGACATTGCAGGTGAGCAACCCTACGGGGCCTGCCTTCTCGATGGTGACTGTCTTCAGCACATCATCGACAAGCTCGACCTTCTCGTGGATCAGACGGCCCTCTGACAGCAGGACACGCAGCATATGCGCCACATCGCTGTTCTTGGAATCGACACGCAGCGGCGCGGCTTCTTGCAGCACGATCAGGCTGTGGCGGAAATCGCGATCCGAATAGATCAGCGATTTCGGTGACAGGGTTGTCAGCACCGTCAGCCGCTCGGGCGGCATCAACCGGGTTGCGGTCAACATCACCGTGCTTTTCCCACCGGAGCTTGCGCCCTGAAGGATCAGGGCGTTCGGCTTGGCCGTCAGGCAACTGATCATCGTCAGGATCACGGCTGTAACGGCGGAAGTTTCGCCAACTACCCCGAGCTTGGCGACAAGCTCGACACCAGAGCGCAGCACCTGCGGATCTGCCCGCAAGCTGGCGCATCCCTCACGGGCTTCGGCAAGGGCAGCGGCCTTTTCCTCAGCCGTGGGTTCTGCCGGGGCAGCCTTGGCCGGGCGGTGATCTCGGAAAGCCTTCCGAAGAAGATCCTTGATCTCCGTCTTGCTATAGCCAACTTTACCGGCTTCGTGCAGCCTATGCGCCAGCGCCGGAATATCGGTGTAGTCAAGGCGCGCTTCCGTCACCGCCACGCGGATCGCATATTTCAGCGCCTCCACCGTCATCGGGGCTATCGTTACGACTTCACCTCCAACGCCTGCCTCCGTCCCAGCGGTAAATATCTCGACAAGCCCATCCAACACTTCGTCGTCGGTGGCATAGGATTCTGGCGCAGGGGCATCGAGGCCGATGGACTGGAAGGGGTATACGTTGTCCGTCATGGCGTCACCTTTCGACGTGACAGCGGGGGCATCGATGGCCCGCGCGGCGGTTTGATGATCAGCCCCGACAGGTTCGGGGGTGGAGTCAGGCGGTGAGCAGCAGCCAACGCGTTTTCGAGTTCCCGGCCGCGTTCAGCCATCGGCCATGTCCAAGCGGCCATACCCCGATGGGCGGCATCACGGATCTGCTCGTCACTCAGGCCACGCCCGACAGCGGAGGCGACAAGGGCCACAAGGCTGTTATGCCTCGATCCTTCCTGTACCTGTCGCAGCGCCATGCTGAGGCCCAGCGTAGGGCCGTAGATCGGCACTAGCTGTCGATAGGCCCCGGTCAGGCCGGTGCCGGTATGCGGGCTGTCAGAGGCCAGCGGAGCGAGCCGCAGCACCTCAGTCGAGAAGGCCCGGATCTGGGCATGTGTCACGATGGGCGGGGCAATCTGCCACGGCAAAGGGCCGTCCCATGTATAGGGCCTGCCGGTGACAGGGTGGGGGCCTGCGACGATCACCTGTCGGCCGTAACCGAGCAACTGACAGGCCGGGTGCCCTCGCATCACACCGGGCGGCAGGCCATCCGGGATGGTGTAGAAGATCGCGATACGCGGTGCCCGGCCGGTGCGCCGGAACGGTGAAGATCCTAGATGCAGATCCGCCGCCTGCATGATCGCAGCGACAAGATCCGGCGTTTCGGTGTCGATGTCGGCAGCGATCATGTCGGCAGGCAGTATCCAGCCTGTCAGCGGCACCTGCCCATAGGCGGCGAGCCGATCAGCCCAGACGGCATCAGAAACCGGCAGTCGCCAGGATGACCACGGGGTCGGCAACGGGGCCTTGCCAGGGCCGCAAGGCACCGGGATTGCTCCCGATGCGATGATGCCCGGAGCCGCCGCACCGTAGTTCAGCGGCAAGGTCGTCACTCGGCTGCCTCCGCGCCTTCGATGGTCGCGACATCACCGATGCGGTTGACGACACGCCCGTTGATTGCGTCGTTTTCGAGCCTGACCACGAAGGTCTTGCCGGTGATCAACGCGGCGGCGGTCTCAAGGTCCATGCCCTGCGGATTGCCACCGGCAGCTTCAACCAACAGGCCGACCACCATGCGATTCTGCACAAGGGAGGGGGGCAGGCTGTCGGCAGCGCCGCCACCCAGCCACAGCGGCGGCACGTCGACGAGCAGGCCGGTTTCCGTGTCGCGGGCGGTCAGTGCCAGCGATACGGTGCCCTTGGTCGTTGAATGCCGCACCGACGCAGCTTCAAGGCGGATCTCATAAATCCCCGGCTGGAAATGATGCACCCGTGCCGCAGCATCAGGGGCACCCAGCGTCACCGAAACAGGCGCAGGCGGGGCAGCCGTGGCACCAACACCCACAGACGGGCGGAATTGCATCCTGCGGGCCGGAGGGGTCGTCACCGGCGGCACAGTTACCGCAGCCGGGATAACAGGCTGCTCGGTGATGGGGGCATCGGTGATGTCGGTAGGTTTCTTTGCCATGAGGCAAGCCTTTCTCATGCGCAGCCAAGGGCCGCGTTGTTGGGGTTATCGATGTCAGGGGGTCAAATCAGATCAGTCCGGTTTCGCCGGGCTGATGGGGGCGTTGGTGGTGTTGCGCGTGCGCTTGAGGAACGCTTCAACTTCGGCGATAGGCCAAAGCAAAGGCCCGCCCGGTGAAAGCCGAACCGGCAGGGGCAGTGTGCCTTTCTTGGCAGCGCGGCCCAGCGTTGCCCGGCTTACTCCAAGTCGGGCTGCCAATTCTGGGGTGGTTACGTAATCGGTCACTTGGGTCATCCTTTCCTCTGCCCGATGAAGGAAAGGTAGTGGGGTGGCCCCGACGCAGATAGGCCCGCCGATAGGGGCCAATCGGAGAAAATCGGAGTCCAATCGGATTCGACAAGGATATGAACGGGTTACTTCCTGCCTCCCCAGCGCAAGGGATACCCTTCATGTGTCAGCTTTTCTCGTTCAAAGGTCGGAAGCGTAGGTGCGTTGTCGCCAAGACGCGTAAGGACAGCCTTCTTGGTAACGCGCATCTGCCATTGACCATCTTCCAGCCTCATCAGCCCCTCGGCCGCTAGGCTGCTGAAAACCGGCTTAAGGCGATCCCTCCAAGGCGCATCCGGCGAAATAAAAGAAGTCTTGGTGCTCGCCCCCTGCCCTGTCGGCTGATCCGGGATGTCGGTAGGCACCAAGTCCTCGACCGGCTGCATCGTTGCCGCTTCTGCCGGTCGCTGCGCCTCGCACAGATCCATGATGATGCGGCAGGTCATGTCGTTACCGACGACCCTCCATTGCCCGTCACGGTCTTCCCATATGGCCGGAGCCTGCGGCGCTGACATCGGGGTGGTCGTACCATCATCCTGATGCGCGATGTAATGAACATCCGGGCGATGCTCGACCATGAAGCACCGGCTATTCCATTCGATCAGGGTATAGGGATTTCGCGGATCAGGCTGCCACATCGTTGGCTGCCTTTCCGGTGACAAAATCCGCCCAAGTCGCCATCAGGTCCGCACGTTCTTCAAGATAGTCGGATCTGGCATAAGCCCGGCTGACCTTGCTGCCGGTGAGGTGCGCAAGCTGAGCCTCAGCAACTTCATGCCGGGCTTTCATCACTTCCCCGGCCCAATCCCGCCAAGATGAACGGAAGCCATGCGGACGATAGGACAGGCCGCGTGCCTTCATGACTTTGCTGAGTGACATATCGCTCAGCGGCTTTCCTGACGGGCCGATGAAGATATGACCGGCAACCTTCACTGCTTTCGCAGCTTCGATCACGGCCAAGGCTTCATCACTCAGGGGTACCCGATGCTCCTTACCGTTCTTCATCCGTGCGGCCGGGATGGTCCAGATCCTGCCCTTGATCTCGCTCAGATGCAGTTCCCGTACCTCTGCCGACCTTGCGCCGGTAAGGATGACAAAGCGCAAAGCGAGTGATGACTTGCCTTCGATCTTGGTCAGCGTCTTGTAGAAATCCGGCACCTCGCGCCACGGCATTGCCGGGATATGGGTCGCAACGTGCTTCTGATCACCAAGCAGCGCGCGGGCCTTTGTCCGGGCGGTGACATCGACCGGCAGATCCATCGCAGCGCCGTGTTGCAGTACGATGCCAATGCGCTCAAGCGCCTTGGCGGCAATCGACGCGCTCTTGCGCCAGATCGGCTTGAGCACGTCCACGATGTCATGCTGATTGACATCCTTTGCCGCCAAATGGCCGATCTTCGGCAGGACATGGACAGCAAGAGGCGACATCCAGTTACCGGCCTTGCCACCGTCTTTCAGACCATCCTTGCGGGCCTCAAAGGCAAGTTCAGTAAGCTGGGCAAAGGTCACATCCCGCTGGGCGGCCTCGGCTGCACGGTCGCGGCGGTCGCGGATCGGATCTTTCCCCTGCATGACGAGGGTACGCGCTTCCCGTGCCATCCCCCTTGCTTGGGCAAGTGTGACATGGCTTGTTGAGCCAAGACCCATTTCACGCCGACGACCAGACAGGCTAAATCGGAACACCCATTTTGCGGACTCGTCGGTCTTATGCAGCCACAGTCCATCACCATCGCAGTGCTTGCCCGGCGAAAGTGATTTCACGGAAAGATTTGTGAGCTTACCGCGCAGCCGCATCGTCCACCTCTGGGTCCACCCCTCGATATAGTGCCGCACCGTGCAGCACCGTGTCGCACGATGCAGCACATTGCACAGCAAAATCAAGTGATTCGATGGAATTTGGTGTGCACGGTGCAGCAGGATGTAGCAGCCTGAACAGGTATTCGGAGCGCATCACCCGCTCCATCATCCCCTTCCGACGCCGAACTCCGCCGCCCTTTCTTTCGGGACGGCCGGGCATTATATGCTGCGGGCAATCCTCAAGGGCGAAAGGAAGCAGATGTCCCGGAAAGCGACGCAGCGCCTGTCCTTCTTCCTGCTGATGGGACTGACCCTCTATGCCTCCTTCGTGGGCGCGGGCTGAGGGCGGGTCGATGGCGAAACGCTTCGGAGGCCGCTTTTCCCCGCAGGAACGGTTTCAGCGCGGCGGGGACGACCCGATGGCGGCCCGCCCCCTGCCCGGTCTGATCCGCCATCCGCTGGAATCGCGCACGCGCTGGATCACCATCATGGCGATCCCCTTCCTGATCAGCGCGTTCTGGCAGGGACCGTTCGGCCTCGTCACGCATCTCTGCGCCTTTGGCGCCATCGCCGCCGGCATGATGCTGACGCGCGAGGGGCTGCAGGCCGAGGCCGCCTATGACGCGCGCCGCGTCGCGCGCAGGCCCGCAATCCCGCGCAAGCTTTTCGGCGGCATCCTGACCGGCCTCGGCCTTGCGCTCGGCTCCTATGTGCCGGGGGCCGAGCTTGGCGCGGGCGTCATCGGGGTCGCGGGCGCGGTGCTCCATTGGCTCAGCTTCGGGACCGACCCGATGCGCGACAAGGGCATGGAGGGGATCGACAGCTTCCAGCAGGACCGCGCGCATCGCATCATCTCCGAGGGCGAGGCGCGGCTGAAGGCGATGCAGGACGCGATCCTGCGCACCGGCGAGCGGCGGCTGGAGGCGCGGGTCGCCCTGTTCGCCGCCACCGTGCGTGAGCTTTTTGCCCGAATCGAGCAGGATCCCGGCGATATCGCCGCCACCCGGCGATATCTCGGCGTCTATCTGGAGGGTGCGCGCGAGGCGACGGTCAAGTTCGCGGATCTCTATGCCCAGACCCGTGACCAGCGCGCGCGGCAGGATTACGAGAGCCTGCTCGGCGATCTGGAGACGCAGTTCTCGGCCAAGATCCGCAAGCTGGCCGAAGGCGGCAAGGATGACCTCGACATCGAGATCGGCGTGCTGAGGGACCGGCTGGCCCGCGAGGGCGTAGAGCCGCCCACGGCGGAGCTGGAGCGGTCGATGACCCTCGACGACCTGCTGATCCCGCGCGAAGGCGAGAAGCAGTCCCGCTGATGCCCCGTTACGCCCTGCTGATCGAATATGATGGCGCGCCCTTTGCCGGCTGGCAGGCGCAGGCCGACCAACCCAGCGTCCAGGGTGCAATCGAAACCGCACTGGCGCGCCTCGACCCCGGCTTCGCGGCAGGCGCGCGCATCGCCGCCGCCGGGCGCACCGATGCCGGGGTCCACGCCACGGGCCAGGTCGCCCATGCCGATCTGACCCGCGACTGGGATCCGTTCCGCCTGTCCGAGGCGCTGAACTGGCACCTGAAGCCCGCCCCCGTCGCCATCCTCGCCGCGGCCCGCGTGGACGAGGATTTCCACGCCCGGTTTTCCGCGCGCGAGCGGCGCTATCTGTTCCGCCTCGTCGCCCGGCGCGCGCCGGTCACGCATGATCGCGGCGCGGTCTGGCAGGTGCTGAACCCGCTCGATCTGGACGCCATGCGCGAAGGTGCGGCGCATCTGATCGGGCTGCATGACTTCACCACCTTCCGATCGACCATGTGCCAGTCGAAAAGCCCGGTAAAGACGCTGGACGAGATCCGAATCGAGGAGATCGCCATTCCGCAGGGCCGCGAATACCGCTTTTACCTGCGCGCGCGGTCCTTCCTGCACAATCAGGTCCGCTCGATCGTCGGCACGCTGGAACGCGTCGGCGCGGGGTCATGGCCACCCGCGCGCATGGCGGAGGCGCTTGCCGCGCGTGACCGCGCCGCCTGCGGGCCGGTCTGCCCGCCGCAGGGACTTTATCTTTCCGGTGTCGGATATCCGCTTGACCCCTTCACCGCACCCTGCGGCTGAAAGAATCACTCGGCCGGGACGCTCCCCTGGGCCGAGGAGGTCTGCTCGCCCTGCACCTGCGGCGCTTGCGAGGCCTGCCCCTCCCCGCTCGGGAAGCGGCGGCGACCGCGCCCCTGCCAGTTCGGCACCAGCACGGTCATGAAGGTGTGCCAGATGATCCACAGGTCCATGCGCAGGCTGCGGCGGCGCTGATAGATCAGGTCGAGCCTGAGCTTGGTCGGCAGGCAGCGGCGGTAATAGGCATCCTCGGTCGCGGCGGCGGTGACGCAGCGCGCCATGATCCGGTCCTCATGCGCGTGATAGATCATCGTCGCAAGGCCGGTCACGCCGGGACGGTTTTTCAGCACCTGATTGTAGAGGGCGGGAAAACGCTCGACATATTCGCGAAGCGGCGGACGCGGGCCCACAAAGCTCATGTCGCCGCGCAGGATATTGAAAAGCTGGGGCAATTCGTCGATCCGCGTGCGGCGCATGATGCGGCCGACACGGGTGATGCGCCAATGCTTGTGAGCGCCGGTCGCGCCGCAATCGCCATCCTCGCGCAGCATGGTGCGGAACTTCAGCAGGTTGAACTGCTCGCCCGGGGCGCGCATCCGCGGTGCGACATAAAAAAGCGGCCGTCCCTGAGTGACCAAGAGGACGGCAGCGACGATCGCCATGACCACCGAAAGCGGGACAAGCAGGATCAGCGCAAGGACAATGTCGAAGGCGCGTTTGCGAAAGGTCATCCCGATACGCGCGGCACCGTCCTCCGGTGCAATCCAGGACATGCCGACGCCCCGGATCGATGCCATATCACGATGATCGTTTCTGTCCCAATCGTGATGAATTGTCACAGCTACGGTCCCACGCGAATTGGTCTGCTCGGTATATGTTTTTGCCTTAACATAGGGCAGGAGAATTGAAAACGAACGCAAGGGGGAAAGCGCGACAGACTTGCGCGGGCGTGTCCTTTCGGCCAGTCTTTGCCAACCTCGGGTCTGCCGGAAGAGGGTCATGCGGAAATTTCTGGTCGTTCTGGACGATTCACGCGAATGCCTGAATGCCATCCGTTTCGCCGCCATGCGCGCCGCGAAGACGGGGGGCGCGGTGCAGGTGCTGGCCGTGATCCAGGCGGCGGACATCCAGCATGGCATGGGCGTCGCCGAAGTGATGCGGGCCGAGGCCTATGAGCGCATCCACGCCCATTTCGAGGTCTTTGCGAAATGGATGCGCGACCGTCCGGGGGTCGAGCCGGAACTCGTCGTGCGCGAGGGAGAGCCGGGGAACGAGCTTCTGGCCCAGATCGGCGACGATCCCGAGATCGGCATCGTCGTGCTTGCCGCCTCGACCGAGAGTTCGGGACCGGGGCCGCTGATCTCGCGCCTGATGCGCGAGATGTCGAACCTGCCCTGCCCGATCACCATTGTGCCGGGCAGCATGTCGCGCGAGCGTCTCGAACAGGTCACCTGATGGATCGCAAGCTGGCCTTGGCGGCGCTGGTGGCGGTACCGGCGCTGGCGGGGCTGTTCCATCTGCTCGCGGGGGCCGGGCTCAGACCGCTTTCGGCGGCGCTGATCGGGCTTGCGGCCTATTGGCTGCTGCTCGCGCTGGGGATCGCCCGCGGCGGCTGGTCGCTGCGGCCAAGACTGCCGCCATGGCCGGTCGCGCTGGCCTGTATCGTCCCGGCAATGCTGCTCGTCGCCGCAGCCTTCCCCTATCTCCTGCGCCTTTCCCCGCCGGT
>Ga0182739_1002759_pt1 | contig 16088 bp, 11 predicted proteins | sample eDN5th30CBELigBY_FD_128873 | JGI IMG/M metagenome (GOLD analysis project Ga0182739, IMG submission 128873) | Enriched backyard soil microbial communities from Emeryville, California, USA - eDNA 5th pass 30_C BE-Lig BY (version 2) (version 2) | ecosystem: Environmental > Terrestrial > Soil >... | reverse complement strand
GGAAGCCGAAGCAGGCGAATCCCAAAGATTCGTCGATGCAGGCTGACGACGTTCAGAACACAAAGAGGTTCAGAACGCAAAAGAGCCGATCGCAGCACAAATTGACCTTTCCGGACAGACTCTAAATCGACGTAGCGGTGCAACCGCTCTGGCCTGACAGGTTCTTGAACTCTGTTTGCAAACGCGACAGGCGGGGATTTGCATTCGCTCTCCCCAGCCTGCCGCATTGTTCCCGTAATATCCATTCATCGCAGGCCCAGGCAAGAGCGATTTGCTCTCAATGCACTCTAAAACTCTCCGATCGTGTGTCCATCGTCCATTCTGGCCAGGTTTGGGGCCAGGTTGACGTAATCGATGTTTTCGCTGATAAAGCGAACTGAACCATCGCAAAGCACAACGTGAACTCCGCCAACGTGTGAGCTGCTGAACGCTGCTCCATTCCCTGCAGTGAGTCCATTGATAATGGACTGGGGGTAGACCAGCCCGGGATGGTCAGGATCACGAAAGATGGTTGTCGCCACCTCGAACTCGCTCCATGCAACGAGCGGGACGCGTCGTCCAATCCAGAGCGACCCCTTGCGATCGGAGCTACCCGCTGTTCCACGTTCACCGATCATCAGCGTATTGCTGGCCCCATCAGTAATATCTCGAAACCGTCGACTCGTGCAGATTCCTAAAATCCCATTCACCTGATATTCCGGACTATAGCTATCTCCCGCACAGCCGATGTAGTTTGATTTGGCCACGAATACATTATTTCCATTAACCCAGGCTTTATTGGAGGTACTAAGGCCTCCCATTGGATCAGACGGACACAGATATGTGGGGACAACAGTCTTTGCCAGAGAGACCAGGCCACCGGCTGCAGAATCTTCTTCCCACCGGTTATTTCCATTGATCGAAACGCGGCTCGCGATCAAATTGGCCAACGGTCCCTGGTCGAGATATGACAGCAGAAACGTTCCCCAGCCGAGGCCTGTGTAGGAAGAGTTTCCACCATCGATTTTCCCATCATAAATTGCGATGAACCCGGGTGGGAAGACGCGAGAGGTGTCGTGATAGTTGTGCATCGCGAGCCCCATTTGCTTGAGATTATTCTTGCATTGGGACCTGCGGGCCGCTTCCCGTGCTTGCTGCACAGCGGGCAGCAATAAAGCAATCAGAACTGCGATAATGGCAATGACGACCAATAGCTCAATCAGCGTGAATCCTACCCGTTTCTTCTGGTTCTGAAGCATGATCATTCCATCGAGAAATCAAGGAGAGAAATAATTGGACAATAACTTTCGTTCGATACCTGCACATTGGTGCAAATCACGTCAATAAGCCGATCTGCCCGACAGCCTTCCAGGGCGGAACAAGATCGTTTCTGTTCCTATCCGTTCTTCCAGAAATCTTAAAATTGTCCGATCGGGTTTCCGTCATTCATCCTGGCCAGATTCGGAGCCAGATTAACGTAATCGATGTTTTCGCTGATGAAGCGAACGGACCCATCTGCCAGAACGAACTGCACTCCTCCCACATGGGAGCTGTTGTATGCAACGCACTGCCAGCTCGTTAAACTCGAGTTTAGAATTGTCTCCGGAGTAACCTTGCCCGGATTGAATGGATCTCGATAGATCGTGGTGGCTACATCATGTGACGGATATGGAGGTTGAGTTTGAGGACGGGTTCCCATCCAGATGGAGCCCGCTCGGTCACCCGCGACACAGATCGATGTTCCACGTTCACCGATAAGTAACGTATTGCTTGATCCATCGGTGATGTCACGCATTTTCGTCTTCGTGCAGATCCCGAACACACCTGTTGTTCCTGTTAACCTGGCATCTGTTGCTGAAGGTCTATCAGCGGGAGAAAAGCTGTCGCCGGCGCAGGCGACATAATTGGATTTTGCTACGTATTTATTTCCACCGTTGATCCAGCACCGCATGGTCTTATTGATGGGACCAGAGGGATCTGAAGGACAGATGTAAACGGGAAGTATCGTTTCAGCCAGCGCTGCTACTCCGCTGGCATCATTTTCCCAGTTGATAGCTCCCATGGTCTGCGTTCTGGTGGCAATGGCATTTGCCAGTGGTGCCTGATCGACGTAGGGGAGAATGAATACTCCCCAGCCCAGGTTGGTATGCGTCCCAAGTCCCATGGCAATGTCCCCATCCATCACGGAAATGAATGCTGGTGGAAAGCAGCCCATGGCTTCGTGATAGTTGTGCATCGCGAGCCCCATTTGCTTGAGATTATTCTTGCATTGGGACCTGCGGGCCGCTTCCCGAGCCTGCTGAACAGCGGGCAGCAACAAAGCAATCAGAACTGCGATAATGGCAATGACGACCAGCAGCTCAATCAGCGTGAACCCCTGCTTTCTCGTCGGAGTGAAAAGCATGGAAATTTTCCTTAGAAACTTGAAAATGGAGAAAAACGAGAAAAATGAGAAAAAACAACAATCGCGTTGTCAACTCTGAAAATTCGGGGCGATCAAATCATAAAGTCTGACAACAAAGGATGTTCTGCAATGACATGCCCCAAAACTCAACCCTGGCAGCGGACTGGATATCAACTCACACTTTGCACATACGTTTAGCTGTTGGGTCGCCGCATCAATGGCGGCGACAAATCTTAATGCAAGGTCTGTCAAACATTCACTGATATCTGCCAAAATAGTTGTAATGGCGGCAATACGAGGAAGATCAACAGAATTCTTCAAGAATTCTTTTCTGGCAAACTCTTGAAAAAGCGTGTTGATGCTCAGGTGTTTCAGGCCATTTGATCACACCGGACCCAAATTTGGAGGTCAGTCTTGAATTACAATCCGGATCGACTTGAAGACTTCATGCGTGAACTGACCCGGCATCAGAGCCGGTTACGGGGGTTGTTACGTTGCCTGCTGTTTGATGCAGCGGATATCGAAGATGTCTGGCAAGACACCAATGTTATGTTATTACGGAAGGCAGAGGAGTTTCAGGTCGGCACGAACTTCTGGGCCTGGGCCAGTACGGTGGCTCGATTTCAAGTCTTGACATACTGCAAGACTAAAGGGCGTGATCGTCTCGTCTTTCAGTCCGGGGTGATCGATTTAATTGCGGAAGATGTCATTCAGTTAGGAGATGAGATCGACGTACGCCGCGATGCACTTCAGGAATGTCTTCAAAAACTCCCCTCACCGCAGCGTCAATTGCTGGAAATTCGCTATGGAGCAGGATCGTCTCTGCCGCAGATTGCGGAACAAGTCAATCGTCCCGTCGGTTCTATTCGGCAAACGCTGTATCGAATTCGAGAGGCTCTGTTAGTTTGTATTGAGCGTCGCATTTCTACGGAACCACTGTTGTGAACATCTTTTGCGATTGTGAGGGCTCAATGGACGATCAACCCTCAACTGACAATCTGAATCAAAAAATAAATACTGTCGATGGTTTGCAGGAGGCTGAAATTACGGAATTAACATCCAGATTTCTGGATGGCAACTTGGATTCGGATGCGTTTGATCGTCTGCAGCAACAACTGCAACGCGATCCGGCGGCGAGACGATATTTCATTGATCGCATGTTGATGGATGCGCATCTGCCGGACCTGTTGTCCACCGGCACGATTGAGGACATGGTCGATGTGCTGAACGGAACGGTGAGTGAAGATTCCCGTCTGCCACCGGAAAAGGAAATCTCTCTTCCAAGAGCACACCCGAACACCAATTCTCTGCGAAATGGTTTCTTTTCACTAAAGAGCGGCCTGATTTTGACTCTGCTGCTCTGTGTGGGATGGGCGGGGATGTGGTCCTTAGTCTGGTTTCAGAGACGACCAGCACTCGTTGAAGTTAAATCATTGGCAGTTGTTTCCCGTCTGCGGGATGTTCGGTCTCAGGATCTGAAGCAGCGACTGGTCATTGGTCAGAAGCTAAATGCGGGAATCGTAGCACTGGAGTCGGGCACGGCAGAGATCCTGTTTCAAAATAATGTGAAGGTACTCTTGCAGGGGCCAGCAGAACTGGAGCTGATTGACCCGATGCGCGCCCATTTGCGGCGTGGCCGGGCGCTGTTCAATGTTCCTCCCGCGGCAATCGGTTTTGTCTGTGAAACGTCCGAAGCCAGCATCATCGATCTGGGAACCGAATTCGGCGTGCATGCTGGAGAAGCTTCCGGAACGGCAGTTCAGGTGTATGTGGGTGAAGTGATTGCCAATGCCATCGCCAATGAAGATACGGAAGCCAGAGGCCGACGCGTTCGTAGCGGACAGGCTGTCAGAATTGTCAAAGGATACCAGGCCGTTCCGGAAGAACTTCAATTCGCTCCCAACCGATTTGTGAGATTCCTGCCAGATCCCAATGATGGCGACGATCCGGAGAAAACTGAAACGGGAATCTACAATAAAGCCCGGCATCAGGAATTACATATTGTTCCCGCGCCTTCAAAAATAGCGATTGATGGATTATTGAATGACTGGGATTTGACCGGCCAGTTTGCAAGCCGGTGCGAATCTCCGTTCGATTCTTTTTACTATGTCCGCGGCGCCGCGATGTATGACGAACAATATTTATACCTCAGCGCGGAAGTGGGAGACCCGTTTCCAATGCGAAGCAAGGTTTCGCCACATATTCAGCGCAGCCTATACGGCCATGGGGGTTGCCTGGCGTTTCGAATTTCAACAGATCGCCGGATGGGCTGGCCGGTACGCGGCCGATCCATTAACAACGAAGAAGAAGTGAAATTTCGCCAACTGCTCCCCGAGGATCTCAACGATCAGCTGGCATTTCTTGTACTCTGGTACTACGAGCTGGAAAAGCTGCCCTGTCTGCATGTGAAATATGGCATGGATGAACACGATCGAAAGGTGAACCCCCCCGGATATCTCGGAGCATTTCAGAAGCGTGCGGACGGGCTGGGTTATACTGCGGAATATGCTATTCCCTGGTCGCTGTTGAATGCAGCTGAAGATCCTCCCCAGGCAGGTGACACGCTGGGGTTAACGTGGCTGGTCCACTGGTCAGGTCCTGAAGGACAGAACTGGAGAGGCCAGTTAATCGACATTGTGAATCCAGCCGTCACCGGATGGAATTATAATCGGGCTGGAACCTGGGGCCGTGCAATTTATGATCCCCAAACTGGTAGTCCTGCACCTAAAGCACATTAATTTCCTACAGACTGCGTTCCGTTACACAGAATATCGTCAACATCAAGTCAGACAACCTCATCGCAGCTCCCGGAACGAGCAATCGGCTCTGATAGAAAGTCACTTGAAACCAAGCATGCTGCACCATAACACCGCGTCAAATTTTAGACAAAATCTGTACCTGTTGAAGTCCTGCCTGTTGCTGATCGGCGTGTCGAAACTGGCATGGGCTGACACTCCAACCTTCGATGAAACCATCCTGCCATTTGTGAATGCATATTGTGTTCATTGCCATGGTGCAGACGATCAGCAGGGGGAGTTTCGCATTGATACGCTTGCTCACGATTTTAATACGGAACAAGGGGCCCAGCGCTGGGCAGCAGTAATGGAACGTATTAATGCGGGAGAAATGCCCCCTAAAGATGAGCGACAACCTTCCGGTAAAGAACTGGAACGAGTGGTCTCCTGGCTACACGCAAAAATCCACGAAGGAGAACGGGTCCGACTCGCTCAGCGAGGGCCGATCGAATATTACCGTCTCAGTCGCGAAGAATATGCGAACTCTATTCAGGATCTGCTGGGTGTTCATTTTGACCCGATGGCTCCCGGCGGATTCTCCGCAGACCCGGAGTGGCATGGTTTTGAACGCATTGGTTCGCAACTTTCGCTGTCCCCTGCTCATGTCGAAAAATATTTCGCAGCCGGCGAGATGATCCTGAATCAGGCTTATCCCGACCGGGAAGTGAAGGTGATCCATGCTCGGAAAGATGCGCTGGATATCGATTGGCCCAATGAAAAGAAGCGGAAATTACTTGAGGAAATAGGAGTTGCTGAGCGGATACGAACACTCATCTGGCCCGGGCATCAGTTGACGAACCTGAACCCGGTCTACCGGCTGGAAGATCCCGGTATTTATCGTGCACGACTGCGGCTAAGCGGTCTGGCTCCCGCACAGGGACGCGTCCCGCATGTGGCAATTTATCTTAAAACACTCGAGAAAATGATCTTCGAAACTGATGTGCTGGCGCCGGAAAATGAGCCAGTAACGCTGGAGTTTGAAGCCTATCTTCCTGCGGGTAGAATGGATATCAGCATCAATAACGAAGTCCCTGGCCCCTCGAATCTAGGCCGTTGCGGTCAGCCTTCCAATTTTGTCTTCACCACCTTCGACGATCCTAAATCGCGGGCACCTTGGCAGCGGAAAATGACGGACGATGAAGGTCGGCCACTTTATCCGGTCCTGATCTTCGATTCACTGGACTGGGAAGGACCCATCACAACCGAAGAAGATCAACGCAAGCGGTCTCGCTTCCTGCCTGCAGAGGATGGAAATCTGACTCAAGCGCGAGAGTGTCTGACTCGTCTGGCGGAACACGCCTGGCGCAGACCTGTGACGGATGAAGAAGTCGACCGTTATCTCAAGATTGTCGAAACTCAAATTCAGGCAGGGGCTTCATTTCGTACCGCCATGAAAACCGGCATGCTGGGGATTCTGGTCTCTCAGAATTTTTGTTATCTCACAGAAGGCTCTCCAGACCATGCCAGGGCTCAGTTAAACGACTGGGAATTAGCATCACGGCTTTCCTATTTTTTGTGGAGCTCGCTTCCGGATGAAGAACTGATGGAAGCCGCCCGTTCCGGAACTTTGCACCAACCAGACCAGCTTCGCAAACAACTGCGCCGCATGCTCGTCGATCCGCGTATTACCCGGTTTACTGATTCGTTTCCACGTCAATGGTTACAACTCAAACGGGTGGGAATGTTTCCTCCCGATGTGAAACTCTATCCGGATTATGATCCGTGGCTGGAAAAAAGTATGGTGCTAGAGACCACGAGTTTCTTCCGTGAAGTCTTTCAGGCCAATCTCTCCATTGCGGAGTTTCTGGACTCCAACTGGAGCGTGATGAACCCTCGTCTAGCGCTACACTATGGATTGCCGGCGTTGCCTGAATCGGGATTTCAGCGAGTGACGCTCGAGCCGGAACTTCATCGCGGAGGCATCTTGACACAGGCTTCGGTCTTATCCTTAACTTCTGATGGAACGCGGGTTCGACCCGTGCACCGTGGAGTCTGGATCTCAGAATCGATCTTCGGAAAAACCCCGCAACCGCCGCCACCCAACATTGAACCTATCGAGCCAACGCCGCTGAATGAACCCAAAGCGACGATTCGCCAGAAGCTGGAAGCTCATACTACAAACGCCAGCTGTGCATCTTGTCATAAGCGGATCGACCCACTTGGTTTTGCTTTTAATCATTATGATGCTATTGGGCGTTGGCAGGAGACAGAGCAGGTGGCAACCGGCACCGGCGACAGCCCGCCTGTCGACGCCTCCGGTTCGTTCCTCGACGGCCGCAGCTTTGATGGTGCGGATGAATTTAAAAAAATATTAATGAGTGATATTGATACATTTGGTGAAGCATTTATCGAAAAATTGGCAACATATGGCTTGCGACGTCCAATGAGCCTGGATGATCGGGACCAGCTGCTGCAGATCAGTCATCTCTGCCAGACGGATCATTATCGCCTGCAAGATGTGATTGAGCGTCTCGTTCTGTCAGATCTGTTTCGGAAGAGATAACAACCTGCATAAGATTACATTCACCCTGTATTGATCACGTCTTGTCACGTGGAATGTGGTCCACGATCAGGCTCACTGCAGGCCCACGCAAGAGCAACTTGTACTAAAAGGAAACCCTGAATGAATATCCTGCGCCAGAACTGGCTTTTGAATCGCCGTCACGTCCTCCGGGGGCTGGGGGCAGCCATCACGTTGCCATTCCTCAACTGCATGCTGCCGCGACGAGCACAAGCGGAAGCCATGTCTTCACTCCCCAAACGAAGTGTCTTTGTTTACTTGCCAAATGGAGTAAATACACTCGACTATCAGATTCTGCAAGCGGGGCGTGATTACACATTCAGTAAATGCCTGAAACCGCTTGAACGACACCGTGAAATAATCACTCCTATCAGTGGGCTACACCACCCTCATGGACTGGGGCATCATCATAACTGTCAATCGATCTGGCTGACAGGGGCCAAGATCGGACCGACGGAACGTAATAGTATTTCTGTTGACCAACTTATTGCAGAGAAGACTGCGCCTTTGACACGTTTTGCCTCACTCGAATTGAGCGGGACAGGGCGTTCACTTTCCAATAATCGCGATGGAATCAGTCTCCCGGCGATGATCAATCCCGCCGAGGTTTTTAAGCGGCTTTATGAAGTTCCAGAAGGGGGCGTTGATGCAGAGCGGCGGATTTTACAGAAACGAGGAAGTATTCTGGATGCCGTTCTCGATGAGGCGCGCACGTTGCGACACCAGGTGGGTGGCGACGATCGGACCCGGCTCGACCAGTACCTCACTTCTGTCCGGGAAATCGAAATCCGTACGCAGCGGGCAGATGCCTGGCTGAGTATTCCGCGTCCGCATGTGGACGATGCCGCCCGCGAACGAGTTACAAAAGCAGTTTCGCAACAGACCCCGGGGGAATACTTTCGCACGATGTATGACCTGATGGTCCTGGCCTTTCAAACAGATATGACTCGCGTAGTTACATTCGGCAGCGGGGACGAGGGGCTTGGTCTCCCGATTCCAGAATTAAATATCAATCAGACACGGCATGCTTTATCTCATCATAATGGTGATCCAGAACAACTTAAGCGGCTGACTCAGAGTGATGCTTTTAATATTGAACAATTTGCCTATCTGCTCGACAGGTTGCAGCAGACCAGCGACGCCAATGGACCCTTACTGGATTCGACGGTTTTATTGTTCGGCAGCGGCATGGCCTATGGTCACAGCCACGGAAACGCGAACCTTCCCACGATTGTCGCCGGAGGGCGCAATCTGGGCTTTCAACATGGTCAGCATCTCGACTTCAATGTCGGTCATTTCGATGGTTATGACGTCAATGAAGCTGGTCAACTGCGGACGTCACACTATGGTCTTTGCTCAAAACCAGCAGACACGGAGGCACGTCTGAGCAATGTGCTGTTAACAATCGCCCAGCGTATGGACATCCCAATTTCCGAATTTGCCGACAGCACGAAAGCGATTTCTGAGTTGATCGCTTAGAGATCGTATGCACTTCGCACGAGCAGAGTGCCGATACGCTGGAGACAACCACAATCAAGTTAGAGTGGATGCACCGCGGATGATCGGGAGTCCGTCTCGTGGGGCGCAGCCCGTCATTCGCACACCCATTTCCCGACTGGCACAGGCAAGAGCAACTTGCTTTTGAGTCAGTGACTAGTGTCCTGTCAGGGCTTGGATTTGAGGGACATGATCGCGAAACGTCCTCCGTTGTCAGACTTTGCGTGAAGTCCTACCCGAATTTTTAAAATTGACGAAGCACCAGGGTTTAGTGTAACGATTTCATAAAGAGATCAAAAAGTGGTTAATAAAACCGCATCGATATATGGATTCATCAGTGATTGCTTCTAGAGACGAAGTTAACGAAATGAAATGTTTGAAGCGAATCCGATCAACTGCGTTGATCTGCCTGATGATGGCAGGATCGATGACCTCGGCATATGGAGAAGATGATCCCCGCATCGCGAGTCCGGATGCCTTTCCAGCTGCGGGACAGGCGACTTACATTGCAGGTGAGCTGACACATGTTGACCATGTGAATCGCACCGCGATTTTGCGTCCAGATCGCAAAGTCGACATTCCCAGCGATTTCTGGGATCTTCCGTTCGCCATTCAGATGCTCCCTTATGCCACGATCCGCTATCGCGGTGCTCCGGCAGAACTGCGTGACATCCCCTTGGGAACCCATCTGCACGGAGAGTTTTATCTGGGACCTAAAGGGGCATATGAAATTAAGCATCCAGAATTTCCGGACAGTCCACGGATTTATTATGAATCGCAGATGCAATATGCGATTCTGCTGGAGGATGATTTTAGCTTTTATCAACGGCATCACTCAGCCTGGAAGATTCTTCAAGTCGATCCTGCCAAGTCTCAACTGGTGGCCGAACGTGTTCCAACATCGGACAACACACCATCGCCCGCACCGGCTGAATCAACACCGTCCACGGAAAAAGGGATGAGTGGAACACGGCAGTTTCGGATTGATCGCGCCACACGGGTCTGGATGGGGCATCAGATCGGTCAGCTGGAAGACCTGGCGGTCGGGCAAATCATTCAGATGAACTTGAGTCGAGTGTCGATCCTGGGGACTTCATACCGCAAGGCTGTGACAGACATTCCCGACGATGGCTTATGCAACGACCTCTGGATTGATGAAGAAAGCCGATCCATTGCGACAGAGCAACAACGTCAATGCCATTTAGCCGATCAGCAGTTTCGCGGCGTTCCAGCACATGTTGATTTCACCGAAAGCATCCCCGGAGCAGGAGCGCGGGGCTATGTGACCGTCACGTTGCATGCGGGAATGGACCCTGAACTTTATGCTGCATTCAAGGAAAAATCGTCATGTGCCATCATGACTGTAGAACCGACTTTACGATCCTATGACGACAACGGGAAGGGGGGCGACATCGAACGTATTACGCTCCTTGAGAATCCGCCACCGGGCAGCAGCGGAATTCAGCTCCGAATGCACGTCTATGAGATGCTGGAAGGCTTTCGTCGTGGTCGTACGGTCCGTCTGATCGCACACGGCTGGGTCGCCCCGGAACGCCCCCGGGAAGAACGTCTCTGGCCGGTCGACATCCGAGTTTTCCGTTTCGGGCCCCCAGGCGTTGCCGACCGCGAACCATTGAAAGCCAAGTAAGACCCTCTCACAAAACCGGCAGTGATCCGTCCGCGGATAGGGAATTCCCATCGTCTGAACGGTTTTGTTTGCGGTTCTAGAGCATTTCTATGTATTACGTGGCCTGGTATCCGCAGGCGTTGAAGCGGTTTCTGCAGTCTTCGGGGGCGATTTTCTGGAGGGCGTGGGTGATGGCGTCCCAGAGCCTAGTGCGTTTTTGTCAATCTTGTGACGGACTTGCCTCGCGGCATTCCGTCTTCCATCAAGTGCCCCCCCCAAGTGAACCCCCTTCGGCGCGGGCACATGATCGACTAAACTGGTGCCCTGTCAGAGCTTGGATTTCGGGCACGAGAGCAAGCTTGTCGCCAGTTTTACCAGGGGCTCGCATTCTGTCCTGGTTTCAGATTCGAATAGGGGCTTCTCCTGCCTGTTTGTTCACGTAGAATTCAATAACGCAGATCGATCGGACAGATTGAGCTTCTTGTTGTGGTCAACTGTCGAGAAGTTCGTGCTTCAATTGGTGAAGCACTCGAGAAGGAGGAACAATCATGGCAATTTCCCAATTCAATCAACTTCTGCAACGTCTATGGACGGATTTTACCGAGATTAATCCGCAGGCCGGGGCCATCCATCGTCTGCTGGAATCGCGAGGCGAAGTCATTGTCAATGATCACATTGCTTTTCGAACCTTCGCAGATCCCCGCGTGGGAGTCGAGATTCTTGAACGTCCATTCCGTGCAGCAGGTTATGTCAAAAAGGGAGAATATCGCTTTGAAAACAAGAAGCTGGTCGCATGTCACTATGAACACACCGATCCACAACTTCCCAAAATTTTTATCAGCGAACTGCTGATCCATGAATTCAGTTGCGACCTGCAACGTGTTGTGAATGAGATGCTGGATGAAATTCCCGCAGCGCTTCTGGACGATCCGGAACTGTGTGCTGCGGGCCGTCCATGGAATATTTCCATCCCCATCTATGAAGCCCTGGCCGCCGAGAGTGAATACGCGGGTTGGCTGGCTGCGTTTGGTTTTCGTGCCAATCATTTTACGATCCTGGTGAATGCCCTGCAGACAGTCGCCAGCCTGGCGGAATTGAATGAAATCATTCGAGGTGCCGGATTTGTATTGAATACCGAGGGGGGTGAAATCAAGGGGAGCCCGGAAGATCTTCTGGAACAGTCTTCCACTCTGGCTTCGCAAGTTGAAGCCACCTTCAGCGATGGGCAGATCCTGATTCCCGGGTGCTATTATGAATTTGCCCACCGCTATGAAATGCCGGACGGTTCCTTATTTCATGGATTTGTCCCGCAGAGCGCCGATAAGATTTTTCAGAGTACAGATCGTCGGCCTCTCAGCACGAAATAAGGAGATGGGAAAGTCAGGTTTTCGGCTCATCAGGTTTCTATATCAGTTGGAGGGCACAAACGTCCTGAGGAACTGACAGCTTTCCTTCCTAGGAGGGGGAGATACGAGTAGAAAATATCAGTTGGAGGGCACAAACGTCCTGAGGAACTGACAGCTTTCCTTGAGGGCGCGTTTCCGCCCGTCCAGCGTACCCTCATATTCGCGGTCTTCCACTTCCACGCAAACAGGCCCCTGATAATCGATCTCCCTGAGCGTTGAAAAGAAGTCCGGCCAGCGAACCTGACCGCGACCAGGAATCCGGCCATCGGAATAAAGCGAAGGAAACGCCAGAATCCCCACATCATTCAATGCTGACCGATCGATCAGCATATCTTTCGCATGGACATGGAAGATTCGGGAAGCAAATTCCCGTAACGGCTGGATTTCATCCATCTGTTGCCAGACGAGATGACTGGGATCGTAATTCAGGCCGAAATGACTGCTGGGGATTTCCGTAAACATTCGTCGCCAGATGGCGGGACTTCCCGCCAGATTCTTCCCCCCTGGCCATTCATCTTTCGTAAAGAGCATGGGGCAATTTTCGATGCCGATACGAACATCCTGATCTTCCGCAAATTGGACCAGCGGCTCCCAGACCTTTGCGAACCGCTCAAAGTTTTCATCGACCGAAACCGTCCAGTCACGACCGACAAACGTATTCATGCGGGGAATGCTGAGGCTGGCGCAGGCAGCCAGGACCAATCGAATCTGCTCAGCTGCGGACTTGGCTTCGGCAGGGTCTGGGGAAAGCGGATTTCCGTAATAGCCCAGCCCGCTGATGTTGACCCCATGTCGCCAGGCCAGATTATGAATGTTTTTCACCGACTCCTCGGTCAGCGTGGTCACGTCGATATGTGTGACCCCGGCATAACGACGATTAGCCTTTCCCACCGGCCAACACATCATTTCCACACAATCAAACCCTAACTCTGCTGCAACTTGGAAAACAGCTTCCCCGTCCAGATCAGGTAAAATCGCGCTGACAAATCCCAGTTGCATACTTCTGACTCCTAAGGGCGCCCAGACAGGGAAATCCTTGATGTGCATCAGAACGATACATATTTGGCGTCAAGTTTTTCAATCCATCGGTTGAAGAGAATTCGATCACACGCAAAAAGAGCTCCCTGTCCAGGCGATCCAGCGTCCGCCAATCATCATCTCTCCATTGCCGCCCCACGACTTTGCAACTACTAAAAAACAGGGGGGCAGTCTTAACAGCCTGCGGATTCGCAGAAGGTCGATTCGGGCTCCAAACTGCCAGGCGTCACCGAACCTGGCGGGATGTTGGTGGGAGATCGAAAAATACAGCCTGCGATCTCAGATGCAGACACGGAAAGTATGACGCTGCAAGTTCTAACGCCTGGATGTCTGCGGATGCTCATGAGCGGCATCTGTCCAGACAGGTTTCTCATAAGTGTAGTCGAGCCGTGTTGTTGGGCCGTCGCTACGACAGCCATAACATGTCAGCAGACTGCACATCGGTATTATCAGAACGAAAAACGCCGTTGGAAGAGAAATCGTCTTCGAAGATATGAGCATGGCAGTTTCATCTGACCAGAAAAGTACGGCTGCCAGTAGCAGGCGGCAATGCGAACAGGGCCTGCATCGTGATCGACAGATTTCTCTCGGAACACCCAATTCAAGTGTCCAGTGCAGAACAATCGGAATAACCGCTTTGAATCGGCGGTGCGACTATAGGGAGAGAAAGCACCTAGACCCACTTTCCGGTGGTCACACCCGAGGAGATGGAGATCGCCCTGAACCCCCGGTCGTGAGGAGTGGAAACTTGAGTCAAAATACAAATTTTTCATAACTCGTATTGACCGAATTCGAGTCCCCATCTAATTTCCCGCCTCGCAGCGAAGAACCCCTTTGAATTTCGCTGTCCTCCATTCGATTGACTCACCAGTCCTCTCCATGGCATCTCGCCTGGAACCGGCCTGTCGCCGATTCAAATTTTCACGACCCTCCCGATCTCGCCCGATCTCCCAATAAGGACAGTTTCATGAAGTGGACAATTCTCTCTCTAGCTTGTGCTGCGCTGCTGGCCAATACTGGATGTTGCTGTTCTCGCGCCTGCAGCCCTTGCGGCGGTGGATATAGCTATGGTGCGACATATGCTCCCAGTACTTGCCCTGGTGGCAATTGCGGCCCCATGTATCAGAGCGGCGCCGTGATGCCGATGACGCAGCAAGCTTATGTTCCTTATAGCACCACTGCATCGCTGGATTATTTACCTGCCTATTAAAGTGACCGGCCTATTAAGGCTGCCGGTTCATGAGGACTGATCGACGAGAACGTGAATTCACATTGCAGAGGCTGCATTCTCATTACGATGCAGCAAGCAGTCGTTTCGTTTTTTCGAAATGGGCTGCGCGGGCACAGGCGAGGGAAAACTGCACGTTCCGCTCCATCGCACTCAGAGTCTGTCCCGAAAGGTGCTTTGTCAGGCGAGATCAAGCGATTTGTGTTCTGACAAGGAAGCCGATGCAGACGAATCCCCAGGATTCGTCGATGCAGGCGGACGAAGTTCAGAACGCAAAAAGAGCCGATCGCAGCACAAATTGACCTTTCCGGACAGACTCTTAACGTACGTCACCGCTTACAGAACGGTGACACCCAGTTTTGAACTCACCGCGGGCACCCGGCACCGGGTGCGAGACCGATCAGTTCATCCAGCGCCACAATGGCATTGGGATATTTCAAATTGAGTGAGAGTGCTTCGCGAATTCGCATGCTCTGACAGCGCTTATTCAGCGAATTGTCATCTCCGGGCACAAAGAGCGGTTCGGGAGCTCCAATCCGTTCGGCAATTGCTCCATAAAACTCGGACCGGGTCAAGGGTCTTTCATCGCTGAGCAGATAAACCGGATCAGCGAAGGGACGTTGCGATTGTTTTTGGATGGCCTGAACCGCATCGTCAACATGAATCAGGTTCAGCCATGCATCCGGTCTGCCGGGAAGAGGCGTTTGCAGCTTCAATTGCTCCTGCCGGGCAATGAGTCGTCCTGGCCCATACAGTCCAGCCGATCTCAATATCACCGCAGATGGAGTCGCGTCCTGGACAGGGTACAACTCCTGAACCATCTTCTCTGCATCACGACAAATGATTCCCGATTCGCTCGACGGCTCACAACGGGAAAACTCATCAATCGTTTCGCCAGACTCCTGGCCATAGACGCTGGTGCTGGAAATGAAGATGAGTCTGGGAACACGTGTCCGGATTTCGCGGAGAACGTTTTCTACCCCGTCTACATAGACTGAGCGCTTGTCTGCGGTCCCGGTGCGATCATATCCCACCGCATACAGGCAAAGGTCGGCAGCAGGCAATTGCGTCAGTGAGGCAGGCTGCACAACATCACCCACGATGGCTTCGATCCCCTGCTTCGTCCAGTCGGGAATTCGGCTGGGATGGCGCGTCAGTGCGGTCACTCGATGCCCTTGTTCGCGCCAGCTTAGGGCTGCCCGTAAACCAAGATATCCGCAACCGATCAGCAGCACGTGCATGAGAACACAACCTTTCATGTTTCAGGGTTTGAAGGGACATACCTGGAACGCACTTCCATGGGTTCCACCGTGTACTTAAGATAACAAGTCCGCAAGTGATGGTTCCCATTTTGCTTCGAAGATCAGGGGCGTGCACTGCCAGGGTCCCAGTCATCGATCTCAGCTCCCGTTATCGGTTCGATTGGTTTGGTCTCTCATGTCCCCGCGTCGAAAAGGTTTCACTTGATGGAAGACTGAGAGTCTGTCCGGAAAGGTCAATTTGTGCTGCGATCGGCTCTTTTGCGTTCTGAACCTCTTTGTGTTCTGAACGTCGTCAGCCTGCATCGACGAATCCTGGGGATTCGTCTGCTTC
>Ga0182739_1002758_pt1 | contig 16091 bp, 12 predicted proteins | sample eDN5th30CBELigBY_FD_128873 | JGI IMG/M metagenome (GOLD analysis project Ga0182739, IMG submission 128873) | Enriched backyard soil microbial communities from Emeryville, California, USA - eDNA 5th pass 30_C BE-Lig BY (version 2) (version 2) | ecosystem: Environmental > Terrestrial > Soil >... | reverse complement strand
GGCCGACGTGAAGATATGCGCAATGCGCGGACGTTGAAGGTCGAAGAGATCGGCCTGGCGCCAGTCGCGGGACTCGGTCACGATGCCCTTGGCGGTCTGGACCGCCAGCGGGCCATTGCCGGCCACCGTGCGCGCCAGCTCGAGCGCGACTTCCAGCGCCTTGCCGGGCTCGACCAGCCGATTGACGAGGCCAAAGCCATGGGCGCGCTCGGCCGGGAACATGTCGCCGGTCAGGACGATTTCCATGGCAATATGGTAGGGAATGCGGCTGGGCAGGCGCACCATGCCACCCGATCCGGCGACGATGCCGCGCTTCACCTCGGGCAGGCCGAAGCTGGCGTTATTGGCCGCCACGATAAGGTCGCAAGACAAGGCGATTTCGAAGCCGCCGGCCAGCGCGTACCCTTCAACAGCCGCGATGATCGGCTTGCGGGGCGGCTTTTCGCACAGACCTGCGAACCCGCGTCCCGGAATCACTGGCCGCTCGCCCGTCTTTGCGAACGCCTTCAGGTCCATGCCCGATGAAAATGTATTGCCGGCGCCCGTCAGGATGCCGATGACGGCATCATCGCGCGCGTCGAACTCTTCGAGCACGGCGGCCAGTTGCTGCGCCGTCGCGGAATTGATGGCGTTGCGGGCCTCGGGCCGGTTAATGGTAATGATCTGAATACGATCGACGATTTCAACTTTCACCAAGTCGGACATAAAGCAATTCCCATTCAAGCGCGTCCGCGCAGCCGCGCGAGCCAAAGTCAATAAACAGCCAATATAATACGACCAATTGCGAAAGACCCTGGCGCGCAGTCGGGTTCATTGCCCACGGAACCAGTTAAAATTGAAAAATTTTGCGGCTCTTCGCTTCATTGGCTTTCGCTCATGCTCACCTTTCAGCAAATCATACTTACGCTCCAGCAATACTGGGACAGACAGGGCTGCGCACTGCTTCAGCCATACGACATGGAAGTCGGCGCCGGCACGTCGCATACCGCCACCTTCCTGCGCTCGATCGGACCCGAGCCATGGCGTGCCGCCTATGTCCAGCCGTCCCGACGCCCCAAGGACGGACGTTACGGCGAAAACCCCAACCGCCTCCAGCATTACTATCAATATCAGGTCGTGCTCAAGCCCGCGCCATCAGACATCATCGACTTGTACATCGGGTCATTGAAAGCACTGGGCATCGATCCGCTCGAGCACGATATCCGCTTCGTCGAGGACGACTGGGAAAACCCCACCCTCGGCGCATGGGGCCTGGGCTGGGAGGTCTGGCTCAATGGCATGGAAGTCACCCAGTTCACGTATTTCCAGCAAGTCGGTGGCCTTGATTGCACGCCCACCACGGGCGAGATCACATACGGGCTCGAACGCCTGGCCATGTACCTGCAAGGCGTGGAAAGCGTCTACGATCTGGTGTGGACACAAAGCGGCGACGGCCGAAAAGTCTACTACCGCGACGTGTTCCACCAGAACGAGGTCGAGCAATCGACCTACAACTTCGAATACGCCTCGGCGTCCATGCTGTTCTCGCACTTCAACGACTACGAGGACGAGGCCAAGCGCCTCATCGACGTGCCGCTGGCCTTGCCGGCCTACGAGGCGACGCTCAAGGCGGCACACACCTTCAACATGCTCGACGCGCGTGGCGCGATCAGCGTCACCGAGCGTGCGGCGTATATCAGCCGCATCCGCAACCTGTCGCGGGCCGTGGCGCAGGCTTATTTCGATTCACGTGAAAAACTAGGATTTCCCATGCTGGACAGCCGCAATCGTACCGAGGCGTCGCAATGATCATGACTGCTGAACAAGCAGCGACCCGGCCCTTGCTCGTCGAACTGCTGACCGAAGAACTTCCGCCCAAGGCTCTGCAGAAGCTGGGCCTTGCCTTTGCCGACGGCATCAGGAAAGTGCTGGCGCAGCACCACCTGGTCGCGCAGGACAGCAGCCCGATCGACTACTCCACGCCGCGACGCCTGGCCGTGCGGCTCGATGGCGTCCTTGCCCAGGCTCCGGCGCAGGCCTTTACCGAAAAGCTGATGCCCGCCAAAATAGGCCTGACCGAAAGCGGCGACATCAGCCCGGCGCTGGCCAAGAAACTCGCCAGCAAAGGCCTGGCGCACTTGACGGCATCGGACCTCGTGCGCGAATCGGACGGCAAGCAGGACTATCTTTACGCGCATGGAACGGCCACCGGCCGCATGCTGGCCGACGGCCTGCAAGAAGCCCTGGACTACGCGATCGGCAACCTGCCCATCCCGAAGGTCATGCATTATCAACTGGACGATGGCGTTACCACGGTCAAGTTCGTGCGCCCGGCCCATGGGCTCGTCGCCCTGTGGGGCAGCGATGTGATCCCCGTGAGCGGCCTGGGGCTCGACGCCGGACGCAGCACGCTTGGACACCGGTTCATGTCGGACCAGCCCATCGCCGTCCAGTCAGCCGACACCTACGAGACGCAGCTCGAGCAGGAAGGCAAGGTGCTGGCGTCGTTCACCGCGCGCCGCACGCTCATCGCCCGGCAGCTTCAAGCGCAATCCCAGTCGTTGAACGCCACGATCGGCGACGACCCCGATGTCACGGCCTTGCTGGATGAAGTGACCGCGCTGGTGGAGCACCCGACAGTCTACGTGGGCGAGTTCGAATCCCAATTCCTCAGTGTCCCGCCGGAATGCCTGATCCTGACCATGCGCCTGAATCAGAAGTATTTCCCTTTGTTCGACCCGGCCACCGGCACACTGACGAACCGCTTCCTGATCGTCAGCAACATGCAGGTCAGTGATCCGGTTCACATCATCGAGGGTAATCAGCGGGTGGTGCGCCCTCGCTTGGCCGACGCACAGTTTTTCTTCGAGACCGACCGCAAGATGCCGCTGGCCGAACGTGTCCCCACGCTCGCGGCCAGTGTCTATCACAACAAGCTGGGATCGCAACTGGACCGCGTGGATCGCGTACGCCAGATCGCCCGCCGTATTGCCAAGCAACTGGGCGCCGACACCGGGCATGCAGACCGCGCCGCCTTGCTGTCCAAAGCCGACCTGAACTCCAACATGGTGTCCGAGTTCCCCGAACTGCAGGGCATCATGGGCGCCTATTACGCAGCGGCTGACGGCGAAGCCGAAGACGTGGTCCTGGCACTGAAGAACCAGTACCGCATCCGGCTTGACACGGCCATCACTGCCGACACGCTGACTCTCGCCGCGCTGTTCATGGCCGAGCGCGTCGAGACACTGATGGGCATCTGGGGCATCGGACTGGTACCGACCGGCGAGCGAGACCCGTACGGATTGCGGCGCGCCGCACTGGGCCTCATCAGCGCTTACGAACAATTGTGCGCCGGTGGCTATCTGTCGGTCCGCGACGAACACAAGCTCGACCTTCCCGATCTGCTCGACTTCGCCGCCGGCACCTTCGACGCCGGCACCCTTGCGGCCTCCACCCGCGACGAGGTCCAGGCCTTCATCTACGAACGTTACCGCCATCAGCTGAACAACGATTACGACCGCAATGCTGTCGATGCCGTCCTGGCGCTCGAGCCCGCCCTGCACCAGGTGCACGCCCGCATCCAGGCCTGCACGGAATTCGCGCGGCTGCCCGAGGCCGAAAGCCTGGCGGGCGCCAACAAGCGGATCGCGAACCTCCTGAAAAAAGCCGACGACACCGAAGCGGCCGTCGATCATGAACGGCTGGACGAACCGGCCGAGCGTGCGCTGGCCGATGCCATCATCCGTCTGAAGCCGCAGGCCCAGGCGCAATTCGCCAGCGGCGACTACAACGCCAGCCTCGCCACCATGGCACAAGCCAAGGATGCGGTCGACGCCTTTTTCAACGACGTCATGGTCATGGCCGACGACCCCGCCGTGCGCGCCAACCGGCTCGCCCTCCTGCGCGACCTGCATCAGGTCATGAACCAGGTCGCCGACATCTCGAGGCTGGCACAGTGAAGCTCGTCATACTCGATCGCGACGGCGTCATCAACTACGACAGCGACGCCTTCATCAAGTCGCCCGATGAGTGGATCCCGATACCGGGCAGCCTCGAGGCAATCGCCCGCCTGTCGCGCGCAAACTGGCGAGTGATCATTGCCAGCAATCAATCGGGCATCGCGCGCGGCCTTTTTACGATGGAAACCCTCAATGCCATCCATGCCAAGCTGCGGCGCGAAGTCGCCCAGGCAGGCGGCATCGTGGACGCCATATTCGTGTGCCCGCACGGACCCGACGACGGCTGCCATTGCCGCAAGCCCAAGCCCGGCCTGTTCCAGGACATCGCGCGACGCTACGACATCGACCTGCAGGCCGTTCCGGCCGTAGGCGATTCGCTGCGCGACCTCCAGGCAGCCACGCTTGCCGGCTGCGCCCCGTGGCTGGTGCTGACGGGCAAGGGTGAAAAGACGCGCAGCATGGGCGGACTGCCTCCTGGTACGCGCGTCGCCGAAGACCTCGCATCGATGGTCGACGCCTGGCTCAGCGAGGAATGACGATGGCTGTACTTCGCGCCACCCTGTATCAACTGTTCCTCATCATCACGGTCATCCCCTACGCCATCGCCTGCATGCTCTGGTCGCCGCTGCCCTTGCGCTGGCGCTACAAGCTGACCGTGGGCTGGCCCCGGCTGGCGGTCTGGGGGGCGAAGGTCATTCTGGGCATACGGTGGCAACTGAAGGGCGCCGAGAATTTCCCCGACGGCCCGGCCATCCTGCTGTCCAAGCATCAATCCGCCTGGGAGACGCTGTTCTTCCCCGCCTACATGCCGCGCGAACTCTGCTTCGTCTACAAGAAGGAACTGCACTGGATTCCCTTCTTTGGCTGGGGACTGGCGCTGCTTCGCATGATTCCCATAGACCGGTCCAAAGGGCGCGACGCCTTTGAACAGGTCGTGCGCATCGGGCAGGACCGCATCAATGCGGGCCGCTGGCCGATACTCTTCCCGGAGGGGACCCGCATTGCGCCCGGCAAGGAAGGACGCTACAAGATGGGCGGTGCGTTGCTCGCGTCGCGCACCCAGACCCCGATCATTCCGGTCGCGCACAACGCCGGAGAATGCTGGCGCCGCAAGGCCTTCATCAAGAAGCCGGGGCTCATCACCGTATCGATCGGGCCGCTCATCCATCCGGATGGCTTGACGGCCGATGAATTGAACCGCAAGGTGCGAGAGTGGATAGAATCCGAAATGCGCATTCTCAATCCCGAAAGATATGGGTCAGACCGAGCAGCTTGATCTTTTCTTCGATGGCCCCGAGGTGCCGCTGGCGCCTCGGCCTGCTCCCCCGGCGGAGTACAGTGGCCCCACCGTCCCCATCGCCAAGCCGCCTTCGCTGCCGCAGAACGCGCGCTGGCGGGAAGTACGGGCGCCTCAACAGACGATAGGCTATGTCCTGCAGCGTTCGCGCCGCAAGAGCATCGGACTGACCATCAACGACGATGGCCTGCGGGTCACCGCGCCCAATTGGGTGACGCTGGGCCAGATCGATGCCGCCGTGCTGGACAAGGCGCCATGGATCCTCGGCAAGCTGAAAGCCAGGCTGACGCGCCAGCAGCAACTCGCCACGGCGAACACGCAATGGCGGGAAGGCGGTGAAATTCCTTACCTGGGCGCCTACATCGTCCTGGCCCTGGACGGCACGCAGAAACTGCCCGCCTTCAGTGGCGTACCATTGGCGCCCCAGAGCGGCGACATCCTGCGCCTCGCCCTACCCCTGGACGCAGACCGCAATCGCGTACGAGACAGCGCCCATGCATGGCTGCAACAACAGGCCAGCCTGCATTTTGGCCGGCGCCTGCAGCACTTCCTCGATGCGAATGGCCTGGCCATCCGGCGCTGGCGACTTTCTTCCGCCGCCACGCGATGGGGGTCGTGCAGCAGCGACGGCAACATCATGCTCAACTGGCGACTGATACACTTCAGCCATGACATCATCGATTACGTGATTGCGCACGAGATCGCGCATTTGCGGGAAATGAATCACGGCGGGAATTTCTGGCGGGAAGTCGGCCGCATACTGCCCGGATTCGAAACAGCGCGCAATGCCTTGCGCCAGCATGATCCGGGTTCCCTGCCACTGCTGTGATTCCGTTCTTCACTTCTTCAACGGACTACAGGAGATCACCTTGCGTTTACTACACACCATGCTGCGAGTGGGAAATCTGGATCGCTCGCTCGAGTTCTACACCGGCGTGCTGGGCATGAAGCTGCTGCGCCGCAAGGATTACCCGGACGGCAAGTTCACCCTTGCCTTCGTAGGCTACCAGGACGAGAGCGAAGGCGCAGCCATCGAACTGACCCACAACTGGGACACCGACCGCTACGACCTGGGTAATGGCTACGGCCATGTGGCGCTCGAGGTGGAAGACGCCTACGACACCTGTGCCCGCATCAAGGAAAAAGGCGGGAACGTAACGCGCGAGGCGGGTCCCATGAAGCACGGGCAGACCGTCATCGCGTTCGTCGAGGATCCGGACGGCTACAAGATCGAACTGATCCAGCGCAAGCAACGCGTCGACTAAGCGGGGTGACGCACCAATTCCTCGGGTGCGAAATCGTCCACCTCGATCACGGCCGCTACGGCCTGTTCGGCCGCCTCGAGCGTTGTCGCTTGCTCGTCCGTGATGGCGCCCCGCGCATGCGCCACCCGCCAGTCGGCAAGGCCGGCGTGCTGCAGGCGGTCGCGTAGCGGCTGCACTGCGATGACCAGTTCGAACGCGCGCTCCAGCTGTTCGACGCTGGGGCTGTCGTGGCCTTCCCAAACGGCGCCGACCAGCCTGTCCCGCGTGTCGGAAGGCTCGAGCAGCATGCCGGCGCACACGGCGGTGAGCGTATCGGAAGGCCCTGCGGCCCGCATACCGGGAGGCAATAGCAAGGCCCGCAAAACCCACGCAAAAGGCCGTGACGGCAGATTCCGCAGGACTTCGTCCAGCCGCCTTTCCATGACGGCGAAGCCATGCTCGGCGCACCATTTGACCAACGGCAGGTCGCTTTCGTGGCGACCTTCGTCCTGCCAGCGCTTGAGGACTGCAGACAACAGAAAGAGTTCGGCCAGGATATCGCCAAGGCGCGCCGACAGCATTTCCTTGCGCTTGAGCGAGCCGCCCAGGGTGAACAGCGCCACCTCGGATACCAGCGCGAAAGCGGATGCATAGCGCGTGAGCCGCCGGAAATAGGGAGCGATGGCGCCGGCGCCTTTCGGGGCCGCGAGAAAACGGCCGCCTGTCCACGCCGACGCCGTGGCGCGCAACGCATTCCGTGTGCTGTGAGCCAGATGCTTCCAGATCACTGCGTCGAAGGCGTCTTCGCCGGCCTGCTGGTCGCTGTTGCCCAGCGCCGTGATCTCTTGCATGAGGTAGGGATGGGCCCGAATGGCGCCCTGTCCGAAGACGATGAGGCTACGGGTGAGGATGTTGGCCCCTTCGACGGTGATGGCCACCGGTAGCGCACGATACAGGTTGCCGAGATAATTGCTGGGTCCGTCGATGACTGCTTTGCCGGCATGGATGTCCATCGCATCGTTGACCGACTGGCGCATGCGTTCTGTGGCGTGCAGCTTCATGATGGCCGACACGACGGCCGGCTTGTAGCCCATTTCGAGGCCTGCGCAGGTATAGCGGCGAGCGGCATCGACGACATACGCATTGGCCGCCATGCGGGCCAGCTTTTCCTGGACGCCCTCGAACTTGCCTATCGGTATGCCGAACTGCGTGCGTACGCGGGCATAGGCCCCTGACACATGCGCCGAATAGGCACATGCCGCCGCCGACAAGGAAGGCAGCGAAATGCCCCGCCCTGCCGCCAGCGCGGTCATCAACATTTCCCACCCCTGTCCCGCGCGCTCGACGCCACCAATGAGGGCATCCAGCGGCACGAAGACATCGCGCCCTTCAGTCGGGCCGTTCTGGAAAGCCTGCATGGCAGGCAGATGCCGCCGTCCGGTCGTCACACCCGGCAGGTCCGTCGGCACCAGCGCCAGCGAAATGCCCAATTCCTGCTGCGTGCCGAGCAAGCCATCGGGGTCGGACAGCCTGAACGCCAGCCCCAGCACCGTGGCGACGGGGCTGAGCGTGATGTAGCGCTTGCGCCAGTTAAGACGAATGCCCAAGGTGCTGACACCGTCGACGTCCTGGCGGCAGACGACGCCGGTATCGGTCATGGACGCCGCATCCGAGCCTGCCTCGGGGCTGGTCAACCCGAAGCAGGGAACCTCGAGTCCCGCCGCCAGGCGCGGCAGCCAATAGTCGCGTTGCGCTTGCGTGCCGAACTGCAGCAGCAGTTCGCCAGGGCCCAGCGAATTGGGCACCATCACGGTCACGGCGGCAGCCACGGAACGCACGGAAATCTGCCGCACGACCTCGGAGTGCGCGTATGGCGAGAAACCCAGGCCACCGTATTCCTGGGGAATGATCATCCCGAAGAAGCCATTCGCTTTCACGTAGTTCCAGACCGCAGCCGGCAGATCGGCGTGTCGCCAGTTGATGTCCCAGTCGTTCAGCATCCGGCACAGTTCGGCCACCGGACCATCGAGGAAGGCCTGCTCGTCGGGGCGCAGCGAAGCCGGCTTTGTATCGCGCAACGCGGCCCAGTCAGGGTTGCCGGAAAACAGCTGGGCATCCCACCACACATCGCCGGCATCGATCGCCTGGCGTTCGGTTGCCGACAGCCGGGGCATCGCGCCCTGAGCCATCCGGAACAACGGCTCCGTCAACCATTCTCGACGCCAGCTTCTCCAGTTCATGTCTTTCCTTTTACGCAGCAATCAACGTGACTGGCATTATCCACTGAAAGGCCCGAGTCTGCGACAATCATGCTCTGCCCCTCACTGCGTCGCCCTCATGCTCAATACCCTTTGGCTCGCTTTCTTTGTCATCGCGTCACTGTCCGGCCTATATCAATGGCTGATCCTGCATGATGCCGAGGTGTTTTCCCGCATCGTGGTCAGTCTGTTCGACATGGCGGAATTGTCGGTGTCGCTCATGTTGCTGCTGTTCGGCACACTAACCTTGTGGCTCGGGTTCTTGCGCATTGCCGAGGCAGCCGGCCTGATCGAACTATTGGGCCGCCTGCTGACGCCGCTGTTCAGGCGGCTGATGCCGGGCGTGCCAGCCGGGCATCCGGCCCTGGGCCTCATCACCCTGAACTTTGCCGCCAATGGACTGGGCCTGGATAACGCGGCAACGCCGATCGGCTTGCGGGCCATGCGCGAGCTGCAGACGCTCAATCCTGATCCGCAAACCGCCAGCAACGCACAAATCCTTTTTCTGGTCCTGAACTCGTCATCGCTGACTTTGTTGCCGGTGACCATCTTCATGTACCGGGCACAACAGGGCGCTGCAGACCCGACGCTCGTCTTCCTGCCCATCCTGCTCGCCACCACCGCGTCGACGATGGCCGGCCTATTGTCGGTCGCCGTCATGCAACGGCTCAAACTGCATGACCCCGTCGTGCTGGCATGGCTGGGTGCGCTGGTCCTGGGGCTGGGCTCGATGATGGCCGTGCTGGCCACACTGAGCAACGCGGCGATCAGCGCCGTATCGTCGGTCGCGGGGAACTTGACGTTGTTCGGCATCATCATCGCCTTCCTCGCTGCGGGAGCATGGAAGAAAATACCGGTGTACGAACAATTCGTCGAAGGCGCGAAGGAAGGGTTCGACATATCACGGAACCTGCTGCCTTATCTGGTCGCGATGCTGTGCGCGATCGGCGTATTGCGTGCCTCCGGTGCGCTGGACGCCTTGCTGGACGTCATTCGGTGGGCCGTGCACGCCTTCGGCATGGACAGCCGCTTTGTCGATGCGCTGCCCACCGCGCTGGTCAAGCCGTTTTCCGGAAGCGCCGCGCGGGCCATGCTGATCGAAACCATGCAGCACTTCGGCGTGGACAGCTTTCCCGCGCTGGTCGCTGCCACCGTCCAGGGCAGCACCGAAACCACCTTCTATGTGCTGGCCGTGTACTTCGGCGCCGTCGGCATACAACGCGCGCGGCATGCAGTGGGCTGCGCGCTGATTGCCGATCTGGCCGGCGTCATGGCGTCCATCGCGATTTGCTACTGGTTCTTCGGCTGATCGGATCGGAAGGGGAAGTCAGGCCTGCAGGGCGCCCGCCGCCACCAGGCTATCCGCCAGCGCGATGAACTGCGCGACGGACAACTCCTCGGCCCTTGCGGTGGCCGGTATGCCAAGCGCTTCCCAATCGATGAACGGGGCCCAGTCAGACAAGCCGCGCCTGAGCATCTTGCGGCGTTGCGCGAATGCACGTGCGACGGTCTGCTCGAATGCCCGATGACTGGTCGGTTTCAGCCGCGAATCAGGCAGTGGCACCATACGGACCACGGCGGACACCACGCGCGGAGGCGGATCGAAGGCTTCGGGCGCCACGTCGAACAACTTTTCCATCCGGTAACGAGACTGCAGCATGACCGAGAGCCGCCCGTAGTCTCCAGTAGAAGGCGGCGCGACCATGCGGTCGATCACTTCACGCTGCAACATGAAATGCTGGTCGACGACATGATCAGCGCTGTCGATCAGATGGAACAGCAAGGGGCTGGAGATGTTGTACGGAAGGTTGCCGACGATGCGCAGCCGGTTTCCCAGTGAAGCAAAATCGACCGTCAGTGCGTCGGCCTCGATGACGGTCAGCTGCTCTTCGGGATAACTGCGGCGCAGGCGGGCAGCCAGGTCACGATCGATCTCGACGACCGACAGGTGGTCCAGCCTTTGCAGCAACGGCCCGGTCAGGGCCGACAGGCCCGGACCAATCTCGATGACGGCGTCGCCCTGCCGCGGCGCGATGCCGCGCACGATGGCATCGATGACGCCTTCGTCCACCAGGAAGTGCTGCCCGAACCTCTTGCGTGCCTGATGGGCCATGAAGCTCAACGACGCTGGCGGTTCGACTGGGGATCGAGGCGGTTGTCGATATACGCCTGTCCGCGCAATTGGCTGAGCCAATCCTCGAACGCAGGTTCGACGCGACGCTGGAACAAGATCTGGCGCGCCTGCATGCGTTTGAACTCCTTCTCCATATCCTTCGTCCGGCGCTCGATCACCTGTATCAGGTGCCAGCCGAACTGGGATTTGACCGGCTGGCTGATCTGATTGGGCTCCAGCGCGTTCATCGCCTGCTCGAAGGCGGGCACGGTTTCACCCGGGGTCAGCCAGCCCAGGTCGCCACCCTGTGGCGCGGAGACGTCTTCGGAATAACGCTTGGCCAGGTCTTCGAAGCTTTCGCCATTCACCAGGCGCTGGCGCAACTGATTGAGCCGTGTCTCGGCCTGGGCGTCGGACATGACCTTGGAGGTCTTGATCAGGATGTGGCGGGCATGCGTCTGGGTCACCATCATGGGACCCTGCTGCTGCACGGGCTGCGCCGGCTGGCCCGGCATGAGGGCGGGCGCCTGCGCCCGCGCCGCGGGGCGGCGCGCCGGCTCGCCGCGCGTCAGGATCTTGAGAATATGGAAACCCTGGCCGCTTTGAAAGACCTCGCTGACCTCGCCCGGCTTGAGGCCTTCGGTCTCCTTCAGGAACAGGTCAGGCCAGCCATCTACGGGGCGCACGCCCAACTGGCCGCCATTCAAGGCTTGCGGGTCGTCGGACGACGCTGCGGCCACGCCGGCAAAGTCGGCGCCGCTGCGAACGCGCGCGAGCAGCCCTTCGGCCTTGCGTCGCAGCTCTTCGACCTTGGCGGCCGGCGCCCCCTCGGGGACGGTGACCAGTATCTGTGCCAGTCCGAGCACCTGCGGTCCGCTACGTTGGGGCGCAGCAGGCTCAGGCGCCGCGGGCGCGGGTGCGGGTGCGCCCGGCGCCTGCGCCGGAGGCATGAGCTGGTTGCCCTGCCCCTTCAGGAAGTTGTCGATCTCGGCATCTGAAATCGTGATCGTGCTGTCGACGGCCCGCTGGCGCAGCATATCGAGCGTGACTTCCTGCCGCAAATTCTTCAGGTAATCGTTCCATGCCACGCCGGTTTTCTCGACTTCCTGGCGCAGGCGTTCGGTGCTGATGCGATTGCGCTGCGCAATGGTCTGCACGGCTTGCTGCACCTGGGCATCGTTGACCCGAATGCCCAGGCGCTGAGCCTCCTGGCGCTCGAGCTCTTCGGTAATCATGCGGGACAGGACCTGTTTGCGGAGCGTGTCGTAATCGGGCACGGGAATGTTCTGCCGCTTAAGCTGTTCCTGAGCCGATTTGGCTTCCGCATCCACCTGTTGCAGCGTGATCACTTTCTTGTTCACGACGGCCGCAATGCCGTCGACGAACTGCGTTGAGGGCGCTGCTTTGGCGGGCGCGGACGATTTCGAGGCCGGCGTTGCGGCCAGGACCCCATTCGGCAACATCGCGCCCAGGACCGGAATCAGGGCCAGTGCCAGCCAGCGCTTGACATGCAGACTACGCATTATTCATACCTCTCGAAGGTGGTTCTTTCGGGTATAGGGGGAGTGACGGGTTCGTACCCGATGACGCGCTCGCGCAGCAAGCGCATGGGATCGGTTCCCAGCGACCCAAGGCCGGCCAGCTCGAGCTGAAAGAATACCGCCGTGTTGACGTCTTGCTTGGACACGGCATAACGCTGCATGACGACCCGGGCCGTCCAGCAGCAATCGCCCTTGTACTCCAGTCCGAGTATCGACTGGGTATTCCGTTTTTCCTGCAGCGAATAGTCGTAGCGGCCCATGGCATACAGCTTGTTGGTCAGCGGCCATTGGCCTGCCAGGCTGACTTGTTCCCGAGTTCGGTCGCTTGATGGATCCGGCGGCACATAGCCGGGATCGAGGATCATCTGGGGATCGCGCTCGTACCGGTAGGATGCCGACACCGTCGTCAGGCGCTTGGGTTCCCAGCGAAAGCCCGCGGACATGCGATTGCGGTCCCGGGTTTCGGGATTGAACTGGGCATCGAAGCGAACATTCAATTTGTCCGTCAGCGCCGCGTTGGCGCCCACGAGATAGTCCGACTTGGTGTCCGTACGCGGCTTTTCGCCGAACAAGGTCACGCGCTGCGGCTCGAAGTAAATGCGTTGCGCGGCCGACAGCGACAGCCTCTCGAAGCCCGTATCTTCATCCAGCCAACGCGACGTCAGGCCGACGGTGAGCTGATTGGCGTTGGCGATCCGGTCCCATCCGCCGCTGAAAATGTTTTCGTCGAAGGCCTGCGCAAAATTGAATGTCGCGATACTGGTGTCGAACACCGGGATGTTGGACTGGTCCTTGTAAGGCACGTTCAAGTAATAGAGCCGCGGCTCCAGCGTCTGGATGGCGTCGTTGCCGAACAAGGTCGTCTCGCGCTCGAACGTCATGCCCGAATCGAGCGACATGATGGGCAAGGCGCGCGACTGGGTACGCGGTCGCCCGTCGTACGCATTGCCGGCAAAACGCTGGAACGCGGGATCGGTCCAGTCGGTGTTGTACTGGCTCAAGTGGACCCCGACCTTCGGCGTCACATACCAGCCCGCCTTCACGATAGGATAGGCAACACTCGTATACGAGGAGAAACGCGAGCCGTTGGGGGCGCGCCGGCGATCCCGTTCGATATCGAACACATCCAGCCTGCCCGAATAAAAGGGCATCTCGAAACGGGTCGCGTAATTGTCCGAGGCCACATCGAAGCCGTTCCAGTTGTAGCGCGCCCCGCGCACATACAACTCGGGTAGCTTGTCATACTGCGGCGTGATGTACCCGGCCGTGCGGTCCTGCAGCGTCTGGTAGGTGGACGCCGTGAGCGATGCATTGAAATAGCGGTAGCCGCTCCAGCCCAGGCTGGCCGTACTGGGCAGATACGTATTGGTCGCCTCGTTCAGGCCAAAAGTCGAGAAGTCACGGAAGTAATCGTCGTCCGAGACGCGATTGATGTCGAACGAGGCATTGAACCCGCCGCCCAGGCTGTGGCGGTGCTGCAAGGAATACTGCCACCGCTTCTCGCCTGTCTGGTTGTCGCTGGGCAGATACGTGCCTGCAACTTGCCCGCTGTAGCGATACCCCAGATACCGGAATTCAGCCCCCAATTGCAGGCCGCGCTTCGCCATGTAGCGCGGCGTAATGGTTGCATCGTAGTTCGGCGCAATATTCCAGTAATAAGGCACAGACACTTCGAAGCCGCTATTGCTGGATGTGCCATAAGTGGGAATCAGGAAACCGGACTTGCGCTCTTTCCGGATCGGGAAGCTGAGCCATGGCGAATACAGGATGGGCACGTCCTTGAAGTACAACACGCCGTTCCGGGCGATGCCTTCGTTTTCATCAAAGTGCAGATCGACCCGTGGGGACTTGATGTACCAGGAAGGCTCCGGACAAGGACAGCCGGAATAATTGACGTCGGCCAGCCGCATGTGCTGCTGGCTGAAGATGTCGGCCCTGGTCGCAGTGCCGGCGCCGCCGTTGGCCAACCAGAAATTCGGATCGTTGACCTCGCCGGTTTCCTCGTTGACGTTGTAGTCGAGAGACGGGCCGGTGACGATGCTGGCGTCGCGCATGATGAGCCCGTTGCCCCTTACGCGTACCTGTCCGGTCGAACGTTGATAATCGATGTAGTCGCCCTTGACCACCGAATCGATGCGCCGCACTTCGGCTGACCCCGTGAGGATCACTTTGCCGTCTTCGTCGGTCTCCATCTTGTCGCCCACGAGAAAGGCGGACATCTCGTTGTCGTCGACGTTGTCGTGCATGCGCAATTCAGGCGCAACACGCAGTTCCGGCAAGGCGGCGCCCGCGCCGGCATCGGCCGTCCGGGCCTGAGCCCCCGACATGCCTGCGGCAGCGATGAGTGTGATCCACCAAACCAAACGCACGAGTATTCCGTCTCCTGAAAGTGAGCTATTTTGGCACAGCTGCCAAACCGTAGCGATTGGCGACCCGGTATTATAGAGAACCCGAGGTATATGCGGTAAACGCGTGATGCCTGATTTTTCCCGACCCAGACCTTGAACCATGGAACCCACTTTGAACTCCAGCCCGGAAACGCGACTGACATCACTCAAAAGCTGGCTGACATCCCTCGTCGCTGCGCACGGCATACAGCCCGACACCCTGGAGCCCGCATCCAGCGATGCCAGCTTTCGCCGATATTATCGCCTTCAGACGCCCACCGGCACAGCCATAGTCATGGACGCGCCGCCCAGCCACGAAGACTGCCGGCCGTTCGTGCACGTCACGGGCTTGCTGCAGCAGGCAGGCCTCCATGTTCCCGCCATCCTGGCCCAAAATCTGGAAGAAGGCTTCCTGCTGCTGTCCGACCTGGGTACGCAAACGTATTACCAAGCCATACAGGCGGGGCTGCCGGACGACAGGCTGCAGGCCATCTACCGCGACGCCCTCAACGCCCTGGTCCGCATGCAGCAGGCGCCGACGACAGGCTTGCCGCTGTACGACGCGGCGCGCCTGCAGCAGGAACTTACCGTGTTCCCCGAGTGGTATGCCGAACGGCATTGCGGCGCGACGCTCGATGTCACCGACCAGAACACCCTGCGCAATATATTCGACCTCCTGGTGTCCGACAACAGCAGGCAGGCCGGCGTGCTGGTGCATCGCGACTTTCATTCGCCGAACCTGATGCTGCAATCCGGCCCGGCCAACCCCGGCGTCATCGACTACCAGGATGCCCTCGTCGGCCCGATCAGCTATGACATCGCCTCGCTCGTCATGGATGCCCGAACAACGTGGGAAGAACCGCAGCAACTGGACTGGGCCATCCGGTACTGGGAAGCCGCCAAGGCGGCCGGCTTGCCCATACCGCCGGATTTCGCCGTCTTCCACCGCGAATACGAATGGATGGGCCTGCAGCGCAATCTTCGCATCCTGGGCGTCTTCGCCCGCCTCGCCTACCGCGACGGCAAACACCACTATCTGGACCACATGCCGCGCGTCAATGCCTACGTCCGGCAGGTAGCGGGCCGCTATACCGTATTCCGGCCGCTCTTGCGTTTGCTCGACAAGCTGGAAAATCGCGAGAGCCTGACAGGATACACGTTCTGATGCGTGCGCTGATCCTGGCCGCAGGACGCGGCGAGCGCATGCGCCCGCTGACCGACCACACCCCCAAGCCCCTGCTCGAGGCGGGCGGCAAGCCGCTGATCGTCTGGCATATCGAACGCCTGGTGGCAGCAGGCATCACCGAGATCAT
>Ga0182739_1002756_pt1 | contig 16094 bp, 11 predicted proteins | sample eDN5th30CBELigBY_FD_128873 | JGI IMG/M metagenome (GOLD analysis project Ga0182739, IMG submission 128873) | Enriched backyard soil microbial communities from Emeryville, California, USA - eDNA 5th pass 30_C BE-Lig BY (version 2) (version 2) | ecosystem: Environmental > Terrestrial > Soil >... | reverse complement strand
GTTACGGTTTGCGATACGTGAAGGCGGCCGTACCGTAGGTGCAGGTGTCGTTACTAAAATTATTCAGTAAGTGTAAATTTTAGGTCCCCGGTTAAAGATTACCCGGGAACCTAACTTGTGTTTTTAGCTTAGCTCGCTAAGCTAACGTAGGCCAGTAGCTCAATTGGCAGAGCGGCGGTCTCCAAAACCGCAGGTTGGGGGTTCGAGACCCTCCTGGCCTGCCATTATTTTAAAGAATTAGTTGGAACCTGATATGAATAACAAGCCAACAGCGCAATCAACATTTGCTGAACGCCTCAAGTGGATCGTTGTTGTAGTCTTACTTGTTGCAGGTATAGTTGCAAATTATTATTTGGCCCAGCTTTCCTTGCCCATACGTTTGGGAGGATGGCTGTTGCTAGTTGCAGTTGCTGCTGGCATATCTGCGACCACTATAAAAGGCAAACAAGCCTTGGCATTTGCTAGGGATTCTCAGCTTGAGTTACGCAAAGTGGTTTGGCCTACACGCCAAGAAACTATGCAGACGACTTTAATCGTAGTGGTTATAGTAGCGATTGCATCTGTAATATTATGGTTATTAGATACCCTGTTGTTCTGGGCTATTAGCCTAATAACCTAAATGAGGGATAGTTCATGTCAGATAAAGCAAAGCCTTCATCGGAATCAAACTTAGAGCGGACTTCAGAAATTAAGCGTTGGTACGTGGTACAAGCTTATTCTGGTTTTGAAAAATTTGTTAAAGCAAGTTTAGAAGAACGTATTAAAGCCGAAAACATCGAAGATAAATTTGAAGAAATCATCGTTCCTACGGAAGAAGTTATTGAAATGCGGGCTGGGCAAAAGCGTAAAAGCCAACGTAAATTTTTTCCCGGCTATGTATTAGTGAAAATGGAAATGAATGACCAAACTTGGCATTTAGTGCGTAAAATCCCTAAGGTACTGGGTTTTATTGGTGGTACCAGTGATCGTCCCGCTGCTATTACCGAGAAAGAAGCTCAAAATATTTTACAGCGCGTACAAGAAGGTGCAGATAAGCCCAAGCCTAAAATCATGTTTGAACCCGGTGAGGTGGTGCGAGTTACCGAAGGCCCCTTTACCGATTTTAACGGTGTGGTTGAAGAAGTTAATTACGAAAAAAACCGCCTGCGGGTAGCCGTACTGATTTTTGGACGTTCTACACCGGTAGAATTAGAGTTTGGCCAGGTGGAAAAAAGTTAAAGGTCTGCTTAGCACGTATAGCTAAGTGGTTGATGTGGTACTTTAAGACTCTGCCGGAGTCATAAGGTATAGATAGTTGGGGAGCGGTTTTTGTAGCCGCGTTGACCCAGGAGAAAAATATGGCAAAGAAAATACAAGCTTATGTGAAGTTGCAGATCCCTGCCGGTTCTGCAAACCCAAGTCCACCTGTAGGGCCTGCCTTAGGTCAGCAAGGTGTTAATATTATGGAATTCTGTAAAGCATTTAATGCCCAGACTCAAGATAAAGAAAAGGGTATGCCCCATCCCGTCGTTATCACCGTTTATAGCGACAGAAGCTTTACTTTTGTGGTTAAAACCCCACCGGCCGCGGTATTGATTAAAAAAGTATTGGGTTTAAAAAGTGGCAGTGCTACTCCACATACCAATAAAGTAGGTAAATTGACCAGAGAACAGCTGGAGCAAATTGCTAAAACTAAAGAGCCTGATTTAACCTCAGCAGATTTAGAAGCCGCAGTTCGCACCGTAGCAGGAACCGCTCGCAGTATGGGCGTTGAAGTTGAAGGGGTGCAATATGGCGATCAGTAAAAGAATTCAGGCTATCCGTGCAAAAGTACAACCTGGCAAAATTTATGCTGCTAATGCGGCAATTGAACTCTTAAAAGAATTATCCAACGTAAAGTTTGTAGAAACCGTAGAGGCTTGCATTAACTTAGGCGTGGATCCACGTAAATCCGATCAGGTGGTACGTGGCGCGGCCGTGCTTCCCAATGGTACGGGTAAAACCGTTAAGGTAGCGGTTTTTGCTCAAGGTGCTAAGGCAGAAGATGCTAAGGCAGCGGGTGCAGATATCGTGGGTTTTGATGATTTGGCCGAGTCCATAAAAGCCGGCAATCTAGATTTTGATTTGGTTATTGCCTCACCCGATGCCATGGCTCTAGTGGGTAAGTTAGGTACCATTTTAGGTCCTAAGGGCTTAATGCCTAATCCTAAAGTAGGTACCGTAGCCGCCGACGTGGCTGAAGCCGTAAGAAAAGCTAAAGCCGGTCAAGTTCAATTTCGTACCGATAAAAATGGGATCATCCATTGTGCAATAGGCAAGGTTAATTTTTCAACCGAAGCTATTCAACAAAATTTGAATGCACTTTTAGCCGAATTAAAACGCTTAAAGCCTGCCTCTTCAAAAGGTATTTATATAAAGAAAATTGCTGTTGCTACCACAATGGGACCCGGTTTAGTAGTTGACCAAAGTTCTATTAGTGCAGAGTAATTAAACTACAGCTTGCTGTAGGACAAGATTCGATAGCGGAGACACAAGTTTTATCTCCACGCGTCGAAGACCGTAGGTGTATGGAGTTCCATGCTTAATTACCTACGCAGACGGTGTATCCAGCTACAGAACAAACTGTTACTGGGCACCAAAATGGGTGCTGTTAAGCACGGTGTTAATTTCAGAAGATAACTTGGTTTAAATAAGTTAATAAAACTTGTTCGAGCCAGGTCATTCTGATCGGAGGTGTTAAGTGGCATTAAGACTAGAAGATAAGAAAGCGATTGTTGCAGAAGTTGCAGAAGTTGCTACCAATGCATTATCTGTAGTTGCTGCTGATTACCGAGGGCTGCCGGTTGCCAATATGACTAAGTTACGTGCCGATGCACGTAAGGCCGGTGTTTACATGCGAGTGGTGCGTAATACTTTAGCACGCCGTGCATTTGAGGGTACAGAATTTGCCTGTATGAGTGATGCGTTGGTCGGGCCTTTGTTATTAGCGTTTTCTCAACATGAGCCTGGGGCTGCTGCCAAGCTAATTCGTGATTTTATGAAAACTAACGATAAGCTTGCGGTAAAAGCACTAGCTATTGGTGGAAAATTATTAGACGCAAAACAACTGGATACAGTTGCTAAATTACCAAACAAAGAAGAAGCGATTGCTACTTTAATGGCGGTAATGAACGCACCTATTACCAAGTTCGTTCGTACACTTGCTGAGCCACATGCTAAATTGGTTCGTACCATAGCTGCTGTTCGTGATCAGAAGCAAGAATAAATTACTATTAGGAGATAATTATGGCTGTTTCCAAAGAACAAATTTTAGATTCCATAGCTGAAATGAGCGTAATGGATGTTGTAGATTTAGTGAAAATGATGGAAGAAAAATTCGGCGTGTCTGCCGCTGCGGCTGTTGCTGTTGCTGCTCCTGCTGCTGGCGAAGCTGCCGCTGCTGTAGAAGAACAAACCGAATTCAACGTTATGCTTACCAGCGCTGGTGAAAATAAAGTAAACGTGATTAAGGTTGTGCGTGCGGTAACTGGTCTTGGCTTAAAAGAAGCTAAAGACTTAGTAGATGGCGCACCAGCAGCCGTTAAAGAAGGTATTCCAAAAGCCGACGCTGAAGCTATTAAAAAGCAATTAGAAGAAGCGGGTGCTAAGGCCGAAATTAAGTAAGCTTGGTACCATAAATTTACAGTTAAATGTTATTAGATTAGGTTTGTTAGCGGCTACTAAGCTGTCAATGCATGCATAATATAATAACTAAACTGTAATAGTTAATAAAATAGAGAGCGGCTAGAGTTTAGGATAAAACCAGACTCTAGTTGGTTCTCTAGTCCTGTTAGTAAGATTATGAAAATGCCTGAATTAAGGCAGCCCGATATGATCTGGCAAACAATACGTTATCTTGCAAGGCAATGTTGCAGGCCCTTCAATGTTGATAGCGAGGAATCCCAATGGCATATGCAAATGCTAATTTAATGCGTGCTAATTCTTTACTCCCTTTACGCGTGGATTTTGGTAAACGTCCTCATATTATGGATGTTCCGCCACTATTGGCAATACAATTAGATTCATACCGTAATTTTTTACAATTAGATGTTGAACCGGAAGCCAGAAAAGAAGTGGGTTTACATGCCGCACTGTCTTCTATTTTTCCTATTACCAGCTATTCAGGCAGTGCTAGACTAGATTATGTAAATTATCGTCTAGGTATACCTGTTTTTGATGTTACCGAATGCAAAGTTCGGGGTTTAACCTATGCCGCTCCCTTACGGATTAAAGTGCGCCTTACCTTGTTTGAAAAAGACAGCGCGGGCAGCAATCAAAAAATTAGAGACATCCGTGAGCAAGAAGTATATATGGGTGAATTACCTTTAATGACAGAAACGGGTAGTTTCATTATTAATGGTACAGAACGCGTAGTAGTGTCACAATTGCATCGTTCTCCCGGCGTATTTTTTGATCATGATAAGGGCAAAACCCATTCCTCGGGGAAAATTTTATATTCTGCCCGAATTATTCCTTATCGTGGTTCTTGGTTGGATTTTGAATTTGATCATAAAGACAATTTGTTTGTACGTATAGATAGACGCCGCAAGCTATCTGCAACTATTTTATTACGTGCTTTAGGGTATAGTGTTGAAGAAATTCTGGATATATTTTTTACCCATAACACCTTTCATATTAAAGATAACAAAATTGTACTGGATTTAGTGCCCGAACAATTACGTGGTGAAATCTTAAATTTTGATTTAAAAGATAATTCCGGTAAGGTTTTGGTTGAAGCGGGTCTGCGTATTAATGCTAAACACATTCGCCAATTAACCAAAGAAGGCATTGAACAGCTCGAAGTTCCTGTGGATTTCTTACTAGGTAAACGCTTGGCTAAATCCATAGTAGATACAGAAACCGGTGAATTATTAGCCGAAGCCAATGCGGAAATTACCGTAGAGTTGTTAGAAAAAACAGCTAGGGTAAAAATCGATCAGTTGCAGACGCTCTATATTAATGAGCTTGAACGTGGTGGATATATTTCGGATACCTTAAATATCGATCCGACTAATAATGAGCTAGAAGCCTTATTAGAAATTTACCGCATGATGCGTCCGGGTGAACCACCTACTAAAGAGGCCGCTGAAAATTTATTTAAGAACCTATTTTTTACCGAGGAACGTTACGATCTTTCAACCGTTGGCCGGATGAAATTTAATCGCCGGGTAGGACGTAAAGACGATACGGGTCCGGGCGTATTAGAAAAACAAGATATTATTGATGTTTTGAAAGTTTTAATCAACCTGCGAGATGGGATTGGCAGCGTCGATGATATCGATCACTTAGGCAACCGCCGGGTTCGTAGCGTGGGTGAAATGGCTGAAAATCAATTCCGTTTGGGATTGGTAAGAGTTGAACGAGCGGTTAGAGAACGGTTAAGCCTTTCCGAAACCGAAAACCTAATGCCACAGGATCTTATTAATGCTAAGCCTGTTGCTGCGGCTATCAAAGAATTTTTTGGTTCTAGCCAATTATCACAATTTATGGACCAAAATAATCCACTCTCGGAAATTACCCATAAACGCCGTGTATCGGCCTTAGGCCCCGGTGGTTTAACCCGTGAACGAGCAGGATTTGAGGTGCGTGACGTACACACCACTCATTATGGTAGAGTATGTCCCATTGAAACGCCCGAAGGTCCAAATATCGGTTTGATTAACTCCTTGGCGGCCTATGCGCGTACCAATGAGTATGGGTTTATTGAAACGCCTTGCTTACAAGTAATTGATGGTAAAGTAACCGAAAAAGTGGATTATTTATCGGCTATTGAAGAAGGTGAATACTTTATTGCTCAGGCCAACGCCACTTTAAACGAAGAGGGCAAGTTGGTGGATGATTTAGTACCTTGCCGTTACCGCCATGATTTTACCGTAACGACACCCGATAAGGTGCAATACATTGATATTTCGCCTAAGCAGATCGTATCTATTGCGGCATCATTAGTGCCATTTTTAGAGCATGACGATGCTAACCGTGCCTTGATGGGGGCAAACATGCAACGTCAAGCAGTGCCAACCCTGCGTGCCGATAGGCCTTTAGTGGGTACGGGTATGGAACGAGTCGTAGCCACCGATTCCGGAGTGACAGCAGTCGCTCGTCGTGGCGGTGTAGTAGATTCCGTTGATGCTAGCCGGATTGTCATCCGAGCCAATGATGAGGAAACGGTTGGCGGCGAGTCGGGTGTGGATATTTACAGTTTGATTAAATATACCCGTTCTAACCAAAATACCTGTATTAATCAGCGTCCTTTGGTTCAACCCGGACAACTGGTTAAGCGTGGAGATGTATTAGCGGATGGTCCTTCCACGGATAGAGGTGAATTAGCTTTAGGGCAGAACCTATTAGTTGCCTTTATGTCCTGGAATGGTTATAACTTTGAGGATTCCATCTTAATCTCCGAACGTATAGTGGAGGAAGATAGATTTACCTCCATTCACATTGAAGAGCTAACCTGTATTGCCCGCGATACTAAACTAGGCCCAGAAGAAATTTCCGCGGATATCCCTAATGTAGGTGAAAGCGCCTTAGCCAAGTTAGACGAGGCGGGTGTGGTTTATATAGGTGCGGAAGTTCAGCCAGGCGATATTTTAGTGGGTAAGGTTACCCCTAAAGGTGAAACGCAATTATCACCCGAAGAAAAACTTTTAAGAGCTATTTTCGGTGAAAAGGCTTCCGATGTTAAAGACAGTTCCTTACGCGTACCTACGGGTATGGCCGGAACGGTGATAGATGTGCAAGTTTTTACTCGCGACGGTGTGGAAAAAGACGAGCGTGCCTTGGCTATTGAAAACGCTGAACTGGCAAAAGTCAAAAAAGACTTGCTGGATGAAATGCGTATCATGGAAAGCGATATCTATCAACGGGTTGCTAAATTATTGGTAGGCAAGGTGGCCGATAATAATGTGGGTGATATCAAAAAAGGGTGTGAGATAACCCAGGCACAATTGGACGATATTTCCCGTGATCAATGGCTGAAAATTAAGCTGAAGGAAGATAAGTCTAAGCAACAGCTTGAGAAAGCCATTAAACAGCTGGAAAAATTACGTAAAGACTTTGACGAAAAATATGATACCAAGCGTAAGAAGCTCACTCAGGGCGATGATTTGGCTCCGGGTATATTAAAAATCGTAAAGGTATACTTGGCCGTTAAACGCCGTATTCAGCCTGGTGATAAAATGGCAGGCCGTCACGGTAATAAAGGGGTTGTTTCTACTATAGTACCCATAGAAGACATGCCTTATTTAGAAGACGGTACGCCGGTTGATATAGTGCTTAACCCATTAGGTGTACCATCACGTATGAATATTGGTCAGGTGCTGGAAACTCACTTAGGGTGGGCCGCAAAAGGCTTGGGTAAGAAAGTTGCCGAGCTAGTTAAAGCGGGACAAGATAAAGAGTTAGTACAGCTATATGACCAGGTTTATAATATTGATAGCAGTAAAACAACTGACTTCTCTAAGTTGAGTCGAGATGAGTTACAAGCTTATAGTAGCCAGCTAATGGATGGTATCCCTATGGCTACCCCGGTATTTGACGGCGCGCACGAGCCAGAAATTAAGCGTATGCTCAAATTAGCAGGATTACCAGAAAGCGGACAAGCTCAGCTTTTTGATGGCAGAACCGGTATGGCTTTTGATAGGCCGGTAACGGTGGGCTATATGTATATGCTTAAGCTTAACCATTTGGTGGATGACAAGATGCATGCTCGGTCAACAGGCTCCTATAGCTTAGTTACACAGCAACCCTTGGGTGGTAAGGCTCAATTTGGTGGTCAGCGCTTCGGGGAAATGGAGGTTTGGGCATTAGAAGCTTATGGTGCCGCTTATACCCTGCAAGAAATCTTGACCGTTAAATCGGATGACGTAGGTGGACGTACTAAGATGTATAAAAACATTGTAGATGGTGATCATCGTATGGATCCCGGTATGCCTGAGTCATTTAACGTATTGGTAAAAGAAATACGTTCGCTGGGTATTGATATCGATCTTGAGCAAGATACCTAAAACTTAGTTGGTTACAATCACACACAAGCCTAAGCTTAAGGATTTTAGTCACAAAAACTAAAATCCTTGAGTAAGGTAGAAACCAAAATGGGAGAGCAACCTTGAAAGATATATTGAATATCTGGAAGCAACAAACACATACCGATGAGTTTGATGTGATTCAAATTCGGATCGCTTCACCCGATATGATTCGTTCTTGGTCGTATGGGGAAGTCAAAAAACCTGAAACAATTAATTACCGCACTTTTAAACCCGAGCGCGATGGTTTATTTTGTGCAAAAATCTTTGGCCCTATCAAGGATTATGAATGTTTATGTGGTAAATATAAGCGCTTGAAACACCGTGGGATCATTTGTGAAAAATGCGGAGTAGAAGTTACCTTAAGTAAGGTAAGACGCGATAGAATGGGGCATATTGAATTAGCCAGCCCCGTGGCGCATATTTGGTTTTTAAAATCATTACCTTCTCGCATTGGCCTGTTGTTGGACATGACGCTACGTGATATAGAGCGGGTGCTTTACTTTGAAGCTTTTGTGGTCATTGATCCGGGCATGACGCCTTTAGAGAAGGGGCAGTTGTTATCGGACGACGCTTATCTAGACGCTATTGAACAATATGGCGATGATTTTGATGCCCGTATGGGTGCGGAAGCTATTCAAGCCATTTTACAAGGCATAGATATTAATGCCGAAATTGAAAATCTGCGCAATGAGATTCCTAATACTAGCTCGGAAACTAAACTTAAAAAACTATCCAAGCGCCTGAAATTGCTGGAGGCCTTTGCCGAATCGGGTAATAAACCAGAATGGATGATTTTAAATGTATTACCGGTATTGCCACCCGATTTAAGACCTTTGGTGCCATTGGATGGTGGCCGTTTTGCAACTTCTGATTTAAATGATTTGTACCGCCGGGTTATTAATCGTAATAACCGTCTGAAGCGGCTGTTGGATCTGAATGCGCCCGACATCATCGTGCGTAATGAAAAGCGTATGTTGCAGGAAGCCGTTGATGCCTTATTGGATAATGGCCGTAGAGGACGTGCTATCACCGGTAGCAACAAGCGCCCATTAAAGTCATTGGCCGATATGATTAAGGGTAAGCAGGGCCGATTCCGCCAAAACCTATTAGGTAAGCGGGTAGACTATTCGGGTCGTTCGGTAATTGTGGTAGGTCCTACCTTGAAACTGCATCAATGCGGTTTACCCAAGAAAATGGCTCTAGAATTATTTAAGCCCTTTATTTTTAGTAAGCTTGAGCGACAAGCCATGGCAACTACCATTAAAGCGGCTAAACGCATGGTAGAAAAGGAAGAACCCATAGTATGGGATATCTTAGAAGAAGTTATTCGTGAGCATCCCGTATTGTTAAACCGTGCGCCTACCTTGCACCGTTTAGGTATTCAAGCGTTTGAACCGGTATTAATCGAAGGTAAAGCCATTCAATTGCATCCATTGGTTTGTACGGCCTATAACGCCGACTTTGACGGTGACCAAATGGCGGTGCATATTCCATTGACCTTGGAAGCTCAGCTAGAAGCCCGTGCATTAATGATGTCGACCAATAATATCTTATCGCCTGCCAATGGTGAGCCCATTATTGTGCCTACGCAAGATGTTATTATGGGACTTTATTATATGACCCGTGAGCGAGTTAACGCCCGTGGTGAAGGTTCTATCTGTGCCGATATTAATGAGGTCCATCGCTTATACGAATCGGGTAGTGTTGACTTACACGCTAAAATTCAAGTTAGAATCAAAGAAAATATTAAAGATGAAGAAGGGCAGTGGCAAGAGACTATAAAACGGGTCACGACTACCGTAGGTCGTACCCTGCTTTATGAAATTGCGCCTAAAGGTATGGCATTTGCGTTATTTAATAAGCCCATGACGAAAAAAACCGTATCGGGTTTAATTACCACTTGCTATCATAAGGTAGGCCTTAAAGAAACCGTGATCTTCGCCGATCAGTTGATGTATACCGGTTTTTCTTACGCTACTCGTTCCGGTATTTCGGTAGGTATTAACGATCTGATTATACCCGAAGAGAAAGCTAAGATCATTGATGGGGCTGAGCAAGAAGTTAAAGAAATTGAACAGCAATATTCAACCGGTTTAGTAACCTATGGCGAACGCTATAATAAGATCGTCGATATCTGGTCTTATGCTAATGATCAAGTTGCTAAAGCCATGATGAAAAAATTGGCGACCGAAAGCGTCGTGGATGCAAAAGGTCAGCAGGTTGAACAAGAGTCTTTCAACTCCGTTTACATGATGGCCGATTCCGGCGCTAGGGGTTCTGCGGCTCAGATGCGTCAGTTAGCCGGTATGCGGGGCTTGATGGCTAAACCCGATGGCTCGATTATTGAAACGCCTATCACGGCTAACTTCCGTGAAGGTTTAAACATGTTGCAGTACTTTATTTCCACCCACGGTGCGCGTAAAGGTCTTGCCGATACCGCTTTAAAAACCGCGAACTCGGGTTACTTAACCCGCCGTTTAGTGGATGTGGCGCAAGATGTGGTGATTACCGAAGTTGATTGTGGCACCGATGCTGGCTTAGAAATCATGGCGCATGTGGAAGGTGGTGATATCGTTGAACCACTCAGAGAGCGGATTTTAGGGCGAGTTAATGCCGAAGATATCTTTGCCATTAATAGTGATCAGGTATTAATTCCTAAAAATACCTTGTTGACCGAAGAGTTAGTGGAAGAGCTAGAGCTAGCGGGTATCGATCAGGTTAAGGTGCGTTCGGCCATTACCTGTGAAAGCCGGCATGGAATCTGTAGCATGTGCTATGGTCGCGATTTAGCTAGAGGCCACCTGGTTAATATAGGTGAATCCGTAGGGGTTATAGCCGCTCAGTCCATTGGTGAGCCGGGTACTCAGCTGACCATGCGTACCTTCCATATCGGGGGCGCGGCTTCTAAGTCTATTACGGTAAACAATGTTCAGGTTAAAACTCAGGGTACCGTTAAATTGCACAATATGAAATATGTGCAAAATAAAACCGGTAAATACACCACGGTATCTCGTTCTGGCGAATTAGTGATCTATGATGCCAACGGTAGAGAGCGTGAGCGTTATAAAGTGCCTTATGGTGCCGAAATAGCCGTTAAAGAGGGTGATAGGGTAAATGCAGGGCAAGTGGTGGCAACTTGGGATCCACACGTGCATCCCATTGTCACCGAAGTAGCGGGGCGCGCTAAATTTATCGATTTAATTGATGGGGTTACGATTAAGCAGCATACCGACGAACTGACCGGTTTAACCAGTAAAGTGGTTGTCGATCCTAAGCAACGGGGTATGGGCGGTAAAGATTTACGTCCAATGCTTAAATTGTATGATGAAGATGGCAATGAGTTATGCTTGCCTAATACCACGGTGGCAGCTCAATATTACTTACCCACAGATGCTATCATCAACATTGACGATAATGCTAGGGTGGAAGTCGGGGATGTATTAGCCCGTATTCCGCAAGAAAGCTCTAAGACCCGTGACATCACCGGGGGTCTGCCGCGTGTGGCCGATTTATTTGAGGCCCGTAGACCAAAGGAACCTGCTATTTTAGCGGAAATCTCGGGTGTGATAAGCTTTGGTAAAGAAACCAAGGGCAAGCGTCGTTTGATTATCACGGGTAGTAAGGGTGAAACCATTGAAGAGCTGATACCCAAATGGCGGCATATCTCGGTATTCGAAGGTGAACACGTGGAACGTGGTGAGGTTATCGCCGATGGCTCGCCCGATCCGCATGATATATTACGCTTATTAGGTATTAATGCCTTAGCGGACTATATCACCAATGAGGTGCAGGATGTTTATCGCTTACAGGGTGTAAAAATCAATGATAAACATATAGAAACCATAGTAAGGCAAATGTTACGTAAACGTATCATTTTAGAACCTGGTGACACTCGCTTATTAAAAGGTGAGCAGGTAGATGATCAAGTGCTTAGAGCAGAAAATGAGAAGGCCAAGGCTAATGATAAGTTGCCTGCTACCTATGAACTAGTATTATTAGGTATTACTAAAGCCTCTCTTGCCACCGAATCGTTTATTTCGGCTGCTTCCTTCCAGGAAACCACCCGAGTCTTAACCGAAGCTGCGGTTAATGGTAAACGAGATGAGTTACGGGGCTTGAAAGAAAACGTAACGGTAGGGCGTTTAGTGCCTGCGGGTACGGGACTTGCCTATCACATGCAGCGGCGTAAAAAGCTGGCTGCAGAAACTCAGGCAAGCCATACTATGGCCGCACAAAATGCACAAGCTCAAGTAGATTTAAATGAAATTGAACGGGCATTAAGTGATGCGTTACAGGCCGAAAGTCGCAGTGAATAGTATTTGCTAAGCTATTCATGAAAAAGGTTATAGGAGTGTTCAGGCACTCCTATAAAGCTAGCTGGCTCTTTCATGAGCTAGCGTAGCAAAATGTTAAAATCTTACGTTTACCCGCATTAAGCGTAAAAATTTTCAGAGCCATGTTTAGGCATGGCATGAGATATTTTTGAGCGAAAATGTAATAAATGGGAGATTTGTAACATTTGTAATCGTTAGCTTACCCCATATTGGGGCAGCTATACAAAAATTGGGTTAATTAAGAAGTTTAGGCTTGACAGATGGGTGATAGATCACTAAAATCCCGCCTCTACTCTTAAATAAAGATTAGATATATTACGTTCATTCTTAGTAAAAACTGGAGTTAATCTAGCATGGCTACTGTTAACCAATTAGTACGCAAACCACGCCGTACTAAAAAGCTAAAAAGTAAAGTGCCAGCCTTAGAAAGGTGTCCACAAAGGCGCGGTGTATGTACACGTGTATACACGACTACACCTAAAAAACCAAATTCGGCACTTCGTAAAGTGGCTCGTGTGCGCGTGACTAATGGCCATGAAGTTACCGCATATATTGGTGGTGAAGGGCATAACCTTCAAGAACACTCGGTAGTGTTAATCCGTGGTGGTCGTGTAAAAGACTTGCCTGGTGTGCGTTACCATATCGTTCGTGGTAGCTTGGATACCGCAGGTGTTAAAGGTCGTAAACAAGGCCGTTCCAAATACGGTGAAAAAAGACCTAAAAGTAAATAAGTGTTTGTATTCACGAATGGCAGCCTGAAATTAAACAGATAAAATAGATTATGGATGGCATCCATAATCTACATAGCGTATCACTAAGGTGCTTAGCTATTGCCTAGTGCTGACAAAGAAATTAAATGCAAACAGTATAAGCCTATAAATGTAGGAAGTTGAAAAATGCCAAGAAGAAGAGTAGTTGCAAAACGCGAGATTTTACCGGATCCAAAATTTGGTAGTCAGTTACTTGCTAAGTTTATTAACCAAGTAATGACCGATGGTAAAAAATCGGTAGCGGAAAGAATTGTTTACGGTGCTTTGGATAAAATTTTAGAGCTTGCTAAAAACAAACGTAAAGAAGGTGAGCAAGGTGATGATGCTGGCAGCAAGGTTTCTGCTGGTAATGATTTTGCGCTAGACGTATTTACCCAAGCTTTGGATAATCTTAAGCCGGTTGTTGAAGTTCGTTCGCGTCGAGTAGGTGGTTCAACCTATCAAATACCTGTGGAAGTTAAACCTTCCCGCAGTATAGCCTTGGCTATGCGTTGGTTAGTGGATTCGGCTCGTGCCCGTTCCGAAAAATCTATGGCTATTCGTCTTGCTCATGAAGCTATGGACGCTTACGAAAATAAAGGTAATGCAATTAAGAAACGTGAAGATGTGCATAGAATGGCAAAAGCTAACCAAGCATTTGCTCACTTCCGTTGGAACTAGAGAGGTAGCATCGTGGCTCGCGTAACCCCCTTAGAAAGAATTCGCAATATTGGTATTATGGCCCATATTGATGCCGGTAAAACAACTACTACAGAACGTATTTTATATTACACCGGTGTACAACATAGTATTGGTGAAACGCACGAAGGTGCGGCAACTATGGACTGGATGCCACAAGAACAAGAGCGTGGTATTACCATTACCTCTGCTGCTACCACTTGTCACTGGTCAGGTACTCAAAATCAATTTCCGCAATATCGTATTAATATCATTGATACCCCTGGGCACGTGGATTTTACCATTGAAGTTGAGCGTTCTTTGCGCGTGCTTGATGGTGCGGTGGCCGTGTTTGATGCGGTATCTGGTGTAGAGCCTCAGTCTGAAACGGTATGGCGCCAAGCTAATAAATACGGTGTGCCAAGATTGGCTTTCGTTAATAAAATGGATAGAGCCGGTGCTAACTTTTTGCGAGTAGTTGAGCAAATTAAGGGTCGCCTAAATGGCAATCCTGTGCCTGTTCAGCTTCCTATCGGTTCTGAGGAAAATTTTTCGGGTGTCGTTGATTTGATTACCATGCAGGCTATCTATTGGGATGAAGCCTCCAAAGGCATGAAATTTGAAGTCAAGGAAATACCTGCCGATATGCAAGCGCTTTGTGCAGAATGGCGTGCTAAATTGGTTGAGTCTGCTGCCGAAGCCAATGAAGAGCTGATGGATAAGTATTTAGAACACGGCGAATTATCGGTTGAAGAAGTCAAGCGTGGTTTACGTATTCGCACGCTAACCAGCGACGCGGTTCCCGTTCTTTGTGGTAGTGCCTTTAAAAATAAGGGTGTGCAAGCGGTATTAGATGCCGTGGTTGAATATCTACCTGCACCAACCGACATTCCGGCTATTAATGGTGTGCTTGATGATGCCGACGAAACTCCTGCCGAACGACATGCAAGTGATGAAGAGCCATTTTCCGCGTTGGCATTTAAGATTGCCACCGATCCATTTGTGGGTTCTTTGGCTTATATTCGGGTATATTCCGGGGTTTTAAGTACGGGTGATACCGTGTACAATCCCGTAAAAGGTAAAAAAGAAAGAATTGGCCGTTTGTTGCAAATGCACGCTAACAAGCGTGAAGAAATTAAAGAAGTAAGAGCAGGTGAAATAGCCGCCGCAGTGGGTTTGAAAACCGTTACCACGGGTGACACCCTTTGCGATACCGACAAGGTCATTACTTTGGAAAGAATGGATTTCCCTGAGCCTGTAATCTCTGTGGCCGTTGAACCTAAGACCAAGAGTGATCAGGAAAAAATGGGTATTGCGCTAGGTAAGCTGGCTCAAGAGGATCCCTCTTTTAGAGTAACCTCCGATGAGGAAAGTGGTCAAACCATTATCTCCGGTATGGGTGAACTCCATCTTGAAATTATTATTGACCGTATGAAGCGTGAGTTTAACGTTGAAGCTAATGTGGGTAAACCGCAGGTTGCTTATAGAGAAACTATTCGCCAAACCGTTGAGCAGGAAGGTAAGTTTGTACGCCAATCCGGTGGTCGTGGTCAATACGGACATGTGTGGATTAAAATCGAGCCTCGTGAACGTGGTGAAGGTTATGAGTTTGTAAACGCTATCGTCGGTGGGGCTGTACCCAGAGAATACGTTGCTCCTGTGGATAAAGGTATTCAAGAACAATTGGAAAATGGCGTTATTGCTGGCTATCCAATGATCGACGTTAAAGTTACTTTATTTGATGGTTCTTACCACGATGTGGATTCCAGTGAAATGGCTTTTAAGATAGCGGGTTCTATGGCTATCAAAGAAGGTGCTAAAAAAGCCAATCCAGCCATTTTAGAGCCTATTGTGAAAGTCGAAGTGATTACTCCGGAAGATTACATGGGTGACGTGATGGGTGATCTTAATCGACGTAGAGGTATGGTATTAGGTATGGACGATTCCCCAGCCGGTAAATTGATTAAGGCTGAAGTGCCATTATCGGAAATGTTTGGCTATGCCACTGACTTGCGCTCAATGTCGCAGGGCCGGGCAACCTATTCGATGGAGTTTGCTAAGTATAGTGAATTACCAGCAAATTTAATGGATGCGATCATTAATAAGAAATCTTAATTGGTTTAGTTAGACTGTTAAAAGTCATATAAGATAAGAGGTAGTAAGCAAATGTCCAAGGAAAAATTCAGTAGAGATTTACCACACGTAAACGTAGGTACGATAGGTCACGTAGACCATGGTAAGACGACGTTGACGGCGGCATTGACGAAGGTGCTGGCGGAGAAGTTTGG
>Ga0182739_1002755_pt1 | contig 16095 bp, 19 predicted proteins | sample eDN5th30CBELigBY_FD_128873 | JGI IMG/M metagenome (GOLD analysis project Ga0182739, IMG submission 128873) | Enriched backyard soil microbial communities from Emeryville, California, USA - eDNA 5th pass 30_C BE-Lig BY (version 2) (version 2) | ecosystem: Environmental > Terrestrial > Soil >... | reverse complement strand
TGGACGCTGGAAGACGGCAGCGGCGGATCGCAGATCAATGCGCGGCTCTACACTGCGCAGGGCGCACCGCTGGGCGCGGTGTTCCGCCTCGACGAGGCGGCACCCGACCTCGCCGGCGCCATGGCGTCGGTGGCCAGCCTCCCCAACGGCCGCGCCGTGGTGGTCTGGCAGTCGCGCAACACCGCCACGCAGGCGACCCGCATCCAGGCCCAGCGCATCAATCTCAAGGGGGCAGGGGTCGAATAGGGGCCATCTTGCCCGGCCGGGGCAACCCAACGATGATGTAACGGGTTCGCGCGCTTTCTCGCGACCTAAACAGGCTGGCCCGCAACCGAATCCGCCACTTCCGCGTTAATTTGGCGAAACCACGGGTGGGCGCGGCGCACAGGCACGGAGGTTCGCATGCTGCATACGAAGCTCGCTTTCGCCATCGGATTGGGGGTTGTCTTTGCCGTCCCCACGCTCGGGGCCGCTGCTTCCGCGGATACCGTGCCCAGCTTCAACCCGCGGCCCGGATGCGCGGCCGCGGTCCGTGTCGGCGCGGCGGAACAGCGGGACATCGAGTCGTGCATGCGTAGCGAGAACGACGCCCGCGAGAAGCTGAAGACGGATTGGAAAACTTTCGCGGTACCTGACCGCCAGCGCTGCGCCGACCGTACCATGAAGGGCGGGCCACCGAGCTATGTCGAGGTGCTGACCTGCCTTGAGATGGCGAAGGCCGCGCGCGAACTGCCGAAGTCGCAGGACGGTCTCGACGTCGGCCTCAGTCGCTGAATTTCGGGGACGCCGAAGCGAAACGGCGAAATTCCTCGGCGACGCGCAGATAGACGGCGCGGCGGAACGGCACCACGAGGTCGGGGGTGCGCGCCAGCGCTTCCCACCGCCATGCGCCGAACTCCGGCACTGCGCCGTTGGCGTGGATGCGGGTGACGTCGATCTCGCGCACATCCCCGGTGAAGCGGAACGCGAACCACTTCTGCCTCTGCCCGCGAAACACGGACAGCCGGTGCGCCGGACCGTCATAGGGCGGGAAGTCGTAGGCCATCCAGTCTGCGGTCTCGCCGAGATAGTCCGCGCTGACGATGCCGGTCTCTTCGTGCAGTTCGCGCCGGGCGGCCTGGCGCGGATCCTCGTCCGGGTCGACGCCGCCTTGCGGCATCTGCCAGTCGTGGCCCGGATAGATCACCTCGGGGCCGTCGTCGCGCAGGCGTTTTGCGATCAGCACGCGGCCGTCGGCGTTGAACAGCGCGATGCCGACGTTAAGGCGGTAAGGGAGCGTATTATCGCTCATTTTGGATCGTAATCGCTCATCTCGGCTCATATACGCGCAAGCGGTGCGAAGGCCGCGACCACCTGCTCATAGACGCCGCGTTTGAACGGCACCACGAGGCCGGGGAGGTTCTCCATCGGCTCCCAGCGCCAGGCAATGAATTCCGGCTTGTGCGCGCCGCCGCCCGGACTGGCGATGTCGATTTCCGAATCCTCCCCGGTGAAGCGCAGCGCGAACCACTTCTGCTTTTGCCCGCGATAGCGCCCCTGCCAGGCCTCCTCGACGATCTCGCGCGGAATGTCGTAGGCGAGCCATTCGTCGATCTCGCCGAGATGCTCGACCGACTTCACGCTCGTCTCTTCATAGAGTTCCCGCAAGGCGCAGGCGAAAGGCTCTTCGCCGGGATCGATCCCGCCCTGCGGCATCTGCCAGATGTGGGATTCGTCGATATGCTCACGTCCCTCGGCGCGGTGGCCGACGAATACGCGGCCCTCGCGGTTGATGAGCGTCACGCCGACGCAAGGGCGATAGGGGAGATCTTCGTAGCGGGGCATGTCTTCGTAGCGGGTTATGGGCGATTAAAGCGCGATCCGATCTGACTGAATCGGATCGTGCTCCGGAAGTTATTGTCTGGTCGCATTTTCTAACGGCGAACCGGTATCCACTTCGCCGGAAAATGCTCTAGCGCGACAGGACGGCGGGCCGCCAGCAAGACGCAAGCAGCCCCGGAATGCAAGCGCCAGCGCGCCTTCATGGCGAGCGCGGCGGCTGAGGTTATGAGTAGCCGGAATGGCCGGCAGAGAAGTCGGCCGTGCCGACGCCGCGGTCAGCGCGGCGCCAGCACCATCACGATCTGCCGGCCTTCATACTTCGGCTCCTGCTCGACCTTGGCGAGTTCGCCGATGTCGTCCTTGACCCGGTTGAGCAGTTTGGCGCCGAGTTCCTGGTGCGCCATCTCGCGACCGCGGAAGCGCAGGGTGATCTTCACCTTGTCGCCTTCCTCGAAGAAACGCTTCATGGCGCGCATTTTCACGTCGTAGTCGTGATCGTCGATCATCGGCCGGAGCTTGATCTCCTTGATCTCGACGACCTTCTGTTTCTTGCGCGCTTCGGCCGCCTTCTTCTGCGACTGGAACTTGTACTTGCCAAAGTCCATGATCTTGCAGACGGGCGGCTGGGAGTTCGGAGCGATCTCGACCAGGTCGAGGCCAGCCTCCTGAGCCAGCGCAATGGCTTCACGGAACTCCCTGGTTCCGTGGTTGATACCTTCCTGGTCGATCAGTTGCACTTCGCGTGCACGAATCTCGTCGTTGACGCGCGGGCCCTCCTTCTGCACGGGCGGTGGGGCTCTCATAGGGCGGCGAATGGGCTGGTCTCCTTATGTGATTAAGACGAAGCAGGCTGGCAGTGCGGCGGCCGGTCGGCGCCAACGGCATCCCGATCCTGCCTCAGCGAGAGGAAAGAATCGGGAGAATCAAGTCAGAAGTCAACGGCTGCGCGCACGCTTCGGGGGTACCGCGACGCATTGCCCACGTATTGAGGGTCAAGAAAGCTCTGTCTACCGTCAGCGTTCCTGCAGCATCGAGAGATAAGTCGCCAGGGTCGCCGCCGCCACACGCTCCGGAGAAAAACTGCGCTGCGCCCATTGGCGGGCCTGGTCGCCGACCCGGTCGAAAGCGCGCGGCGCGAGCGCAAGGGCGTCGGCGATGCAGCGGGCCAGCGCGAGCGCATCGCCGGGCGGGGCCATCCAGCCGGTGCGCGGGGCGTTGATCCCCGCCGGTGGCGCCTGCAGCATTTCCGGCATCGCGCCGATATTGGCGGCCACCACGGGGCGCGCCATGGCCTGCGCCTCGGCCGCCATCGTGCTGAAGGCGATCGGGCGCTCGACCGGCAGCGCCACCAGATCGGCGGCGGCATAGGCCGTGCGCATGTCAGGGCAGGTGCCGACCTGACGGAACAGCGGCCGCAGGCCCTGCGCCTCGATCCGTTCGGTCAGTTGCGCCGCGTAATCCGGCTCCTCCGGCTGGTCGCCGGCAATGACGAACACGACCCCGCGCAGTCCGCCGTTGACCAGGCTGCGGGCGGCATCGACCAGCGTCATATGCCCTTGCGAGGACACCAGCTTTCCCGGCGCCAGCACGACGCGGACTTCGGGACGGATGCGCCAGGTCTCGCGCAAGGCCGCCACCCTCTCGGGCTCCACGGCATGGGGGTCGAACCAGCCGGTCTCGACCGGCGCCGGGATGACCACCGTGCGGTCGGGCGGGATGCCGTACCGCTCGGCGATGGCAAGCGCGGCGAATTCGGAGACGGCGGTCACCAGATGGCCGCGCGCCTGCCCGTCTTCGGGCGACCGGCGCCAGCTTCGCTCCGGCGGGAGCCCGAAATAGCTGGTCAAAAGCCGCGTGCGCGTCGAGCGTGCAGCGGCAAACGCCATGCGGGAAGCGTCCGGGCCGTGGGCGTGGACGAGGTCCACATGCTCGCTCAGCAGCACGGGGTGGAGTTGCCGGGCCTGCCGGCGCCGGCGCCAGGTGCGGCCGGAAAGCTCGAGGTCGATCCATTCGCCGCCGAGCGACTGCAACTCCCCGACCAGCCGCCCGCTCGCCCCGGCCACCTGCGCCCGCGCGCCCGAGCGCAGCAGGCCGGCGGCGACGTCGAGCGCGCCCCGCGCCACCGCATCGTCCTTGAGCGAGGCAACGATCTGCATCACCGTGGCGCCGGCCAGGGTGCGCGCGGGTTGCGTCATTGCCTCGTCTGTCGTCGCCATCGCTTCTTTGATCACTTCAGCTTCTTGGTCACTTGAGCTTCTTGGCCACTTGATCTTGCCGCCAGCCTTGCCGCGAAGACCTGGCCGGCCTTGCCGCGGAGACCTGAAAGAGCTTATGCGACGGCGCCCCGCCCCAAACAGCCTCGAATGTGCCCGCCGGACACAGAATGACACCCCGCCATGCCGCAACGAAGTATATCCGTGCAAGGGTGCGTTAGAAGTTCGCAATACCTCGTCGCCAGCCCTGATGCGAACTACCGAACGGATACTAACCTATTCAAGACCAAGGATCGCGAGTGGTAAATGACTGAATCTCCCGTGCAATATTTCGAATGTGGAGAGGGGCCGCAGGCGCGCCGGATCGCCGTCCGTCCGCGGGCCGGGGGGACGCCCGGTCTGCTCTGGCTCGGCGGGTTCAAGTCCGACATGCAGGGGGGCAAGGCGTTCGCGCTCGATGCCTGGGCCGGGAGCCAGGGCCGCGCCTGCGTGCGTTTTGACTATTCCGGCCATGGCGAATCGGCTGGCGACTTCCGCGACGGCACGATCGGGCGCTGGCTGGAGGAAAGCGTCGCCACGTTCGACCGCTACTGCGCTGGCCCGACGATCGCCATCGGGTCCTCGATGGGCGGCTGGCTGGCGCTGCTGCTGGCGCGGGCATTGCGGATGCGGGCGCAGCGGGGTGAAGCAGGCACCGGATCGCTCGCCGGCCTGGTGCTGATCGCCCCGGCGGTCGACTTCACCGAGGAACTGATGTGGAAGAAGTTCCCCGATGCGGTCAAACGCACGATCGAGAAAGAGGGCGCGTGGCTGCGACCATCCGCCTATGGCGACGAGCCCTATCCGATCACCCGCGCTTTGATCGAAGACGGCCGCAACCATCTGCTGCTTGGCGGGATGATCGAAACCGGCTGCCCCATCCGCATCCTGCAAGGGGTGCAGGACCCCGATGTGCCCTGGCAGCACGCCGCCGATCTGGTTTCGCGGCTGGCGAGCGATGACGTCGTGCTCACGCTGGTCAAGGACGGCGATCACCGCCTGTCGCGACCGGAGGACATCGAGCGGCTTATCAAAGCCGTATCGGAGCTTTGACGCTCTCCGCCAGCGATAAATGACTTGATTACGCCGCGGTCCAAGTCATGATCGCGCCGCCTGGGAGACACGTATGGTTTTGTTCATTGTCGGATTGCTTTTGCTCGTCGCGGGCATCGGCATCATTCTCTATGTCCGCAGTCCGGATGACAACGCGTTGGAGCGGACGCACGTCTTCTCGGCGCAGCATGTCATCCTGTCCAATGTCGTGCTGACGATGATCGTCGGTGGCGGGGCGCTGATGGCGCTGGCCGTGTTCTAAACATCAGTCGGCGGCGGACCACTCGTCCGCGACCGATCCGTCACTCTCCGACATCGCGAAGCGTGCAGCCAGCGCGGCAAACCGCGCGGGCGGGCAGAGCCTGCGCAGCGCCCATATCGCGGCGCCGCGCACCAGCGGCGAGGCATCGCCCAGCAACCGCCCGGCCTCGCCCGCGAGCGCCGCGTCGCCCGAATTGCCGATCGCGATCAGGACATTGCGCACGAAACGGTCGCGGCCGATGCGCTTGACCGGCGATTTGCGGAACAAGGCGCGAAAGCCCGCATCGTCGAGACGCGCCAGTTCGGCCAGTGCGGGTGCCTGAAGTTCGGCGCGCGCAGCGAGCTTGGTCTCGCGTCCCGCCTGCGCGAACTTGTTCCACGGGCAGACCGCGAGACAGTCGTCGCAGCCATAGATGCGGTTGCCCATCAGCGGACGCAGGTCGCGCGGGATCGGCCCCTTGTGCTCGATGGTGAGGTAGGAGATGCAGCGCCGCGCATCGAGCCGGTAGGGCGCCGGGAACGCCGCTGTCGGGCAGGCGTCGAGGCAGGCGCGACAGGACCCGCAAGGGTCGATCTCGGCCGGGTCCGCCGGCAGTTCGAGCGTGGTCATGATCGCGCCGAGGAACAGCCAGGAGCCGCGCGTCCGGGACACGATATTCGTGTGCTTGCCCTGCCAGCCGATGCCCGCTGCCTGCGCGAGCGGCTTCTCCATCAGCGCGGCGGTGTCGACGAAGACCTTCACGTCGCCGCCGGCGCGGTCGAGCAGCCAGCGCGCAATCGTCTTGAGCCGCGGCTTGATGAGTTCGTGATAGTCGTCGCCTTGTGCATAGACCGAGATTGCGGCGCGGTCGCGCCGGGCAAGGACGGCGAGCGGATCGTGCTCGGGTCCATAGTTCATGCCGAGAAGGATCACCGAGCGCACCTCGGGCCACAGCCGGCGCGGATCGCGGCGGCGCTCGTCCGCCATCCAGGCCATGTCGCCATGCGCGCCTTCGGCGAGGAAACGGGCAAGCCGTTCGCCGGCCTCGCCGATCGCGCCCGGCCTCGCGATCCCGACGGCATCGAAGCCGTGCGCCTGCGCAGTCTCGATCAGGGCGTTCTTGAGCGCCGCGGGGTCGGTCAGAAGTCCAGGTCGGCGTAGGTCGTCGAGGCGGGCACGCCCGGTTCCGCGTCCGCCAGCAGGGGGCGGAACGACGGGCGCGATTTTATCCGCGCATACCAGTGTTTGACTGCCTCGTTCTCGTTCCAAGGAACATCGCCCAGATAATCGATGACCGAAAGGTGCGCCGCCGCGGCGAGATCGGCATAGCTCAGCCGGTCCCCGGCGAGCCAGTCGCGGCTGTTCACCAGCCATGCGATATAGGCGAGATGATAGCGGATATTGGCGCGCGCCGCGCGCATCGCGCCGGTATCGGGCGATCCCCCGCCATATTCCTTCGGCATCCGGCGGCGGTAGATCCGCTCCATCACCAGCGGTTCGCTGACCTCGGCGAAGAACTTGTCGTTGAACCAGCTCGTCAGCCGCCGCACCTCGACGCGGTCGCCGGGATTTTCCGGCAGCAGCCGGCGGTTGCCGAGCGTCAGGCCGCGGGTCTCGTCCAGATATTCGGCGATGATCGCGGGGCCCGGAACCGGCGGGCCGGCCTGATCCAGCAGCACCGGCGTCGTCCCTGCCGGGTTGAGCAGCAGGAATTCCTCGCGCCGCTCCCAGACCCGTTCCTCCTCGAGTTCGAACAAGGCGCCGAATTCGCCGAGCGCGAGCCGCACGAAGCGGGAATGCGGGCAGAACGGGTGGTGGATCAGTGTGGCCATAGGGATCGTGAGGCACCGTCTACTTGGGTTGGGGCAGGGCGGCCTCGGCCTGCGTAGCGGATGGCGGGCCGGGCGTGCAAGCGGCTACCCTGCGGCGAGGCGTACCCCAAGGGCAAAAACGCCACGGGCCGCCACTATTCGTGGCCAGCCCTTGCTAATTCGTTGCCGCCGGCCCGGCTTGTGGGCAGAACGGGCGGACGGATGCTGCTGATTCCGGGCCCGGACGTGCGCCGGCCCCGGCGAGCCGTTCTTTCCGCCGCACGCGGGGTTTTCCATGCTGTTGGACGTGGTGAAGGCCGCCATACTGGGGGTCATCGAAGGACTGACCGAATTCATCCCGGTCTCCTCCACCGGGCATCTGCTGCTGGTGGGGCACTTTTTCGGCTTCACCGACGACGAGTTCGGCAAGACCTTCGTGGTGCTGATCCAACTCGGCGCCATCCTCGCCATCCTCTCGGTCTATTTCGCCCGGCTGCTGCGGATCGCGCTCGCGCTGCCGCACGATCCTTCCGCGCGGCGGTTCGTCCTCGGCGTGCTGATCGCCTTCCTGCCGGCGGCGATCATCGGCGCGGTCCTGCACGGGATCATCAAGGGCGTGCTGTTCAATGTCTGGATCGTCTGCACGATGCTGGTGCTCGGCGGCCTGGTGCTGCTGTGGATCGACAAGCTCGACCTCAAGCCGAAGCATCACGACGCGACCCGGTTCAGCCTCGGCATGTATCTCGCTATCGGCGTGTTCCAGTGCCTGGCGATGATCCCCGGCGTCTCGCGGTCGGGCGCGACCATCGTATCGGCGATGCTGCTCGGCGCCGACAAGCGCTCGGCGGCCGAGTTCTCGTTCTTCCTCGCGATGCCGACGATGGCCGGGGCCTTCGCCTATGACCTGATGAAGAACTGGCACCATATGTCGTCCGACAATGTGGCGATCGTCACGGTCGGCTTCGTGACCTCCTTCATCGCCGGATGGTTCGTGGTCAAATCGCTGCTCGACTATGTCAGCCGGCACGGCTTTGCGCTGTTCGCGTGGTGGCGGATCCTGGTCGGCTCGGCCGGCCTCGTGGCGCTGGCGCTGGTCGGGTGACGCGCCCCGTCAGGCTTCGAGATGCTTGCCGGGGAAGAGTTGCGGCACCACGCCGCCGACCCGGCCGAACAGCACCGAGACCACGTAGAGGACGCCGGCGACCAGGATGATCGCCGGGCCTGACGGCACTTCGGCGTGGTACGAGACCAGTAGGCCAGCAAAGCCCGACAGCATCCCGATCCCGATCGCCAGCACGATCATGCCGCTGATGTCGCGCGCCCAGAATCGCGCCGTCGCCGCCGGCAGCATCATGAGGCCGACGCAGAGCAGCGTGCCGAGCGCGTGGAATCCGGCCACCAGATTGATGACCACCAGCGCCAGGAAGGCGATGTGGACGGGCCCGCCCGCGCCGCTGACGGAGCGTAAAAAGTTCGGATCGACGCATTCGAGCACCAGCGGCCGGTAGATCACCGCGAGCGCGACCAGCGTCACGGTGCTGATGCCGCCGATCAGAAAGAGCGCGTTGTCGTCGAGGGCGAGCACGGTGCCGAACAGCACGTGCAGGAGGTCGATATTGGTCCCGCGCAGCGAGACGATGGTGACGCCGAGCGCCAGCGAGAGCAGGTAGAACGCCGCCAGCGAAGCGTCCTCCTTGAGCCCGGTCATGCGCGCCACGACGCCGGTCAGCACCGCGACCACGATGCCCGCCACGATGCCGCCGGCGGTCATCGCGAACAGGTTCAGCCCCGCGACCATGAAGCCGAGCGCCGCGCCCGGCAGGATCGCATGCGCCATCGCATCGCCGACGAGGCTCATCCGCCGCAGCATCAGGAAGACGCCGATCGGCCCCGCCCCGAGTGCAAGCACCATGGTGCCGACCAGCGCGCGGCGCATGAAGCCGAATTCGGCGAAGGGGGCGATGAAGAAGTCGATCATCGGGTCTTGGCCTAAGCCGCTTCGTGCGCGCAGGCGGTGGCCTGATTGTCGAAGGCTTCGCACATCCGCCGCGCTTTCAGCAGGTTCTCCGCCGTCAGCACGTTCCCGGTCGGTCCCCACGCCACCGGCTCGCGCGCCAGCAGCAGCGTCTGCGGGAAGCTGTCGCGCACCAGTTCGAGGTCGTGCAGCACCGCGATGACCGTGCGCTTCTCGTCGTGCCAGCGCTGCACGATGCCCAAAAGGTCGGCCGCTGTACGCGCGTCGATGGCGGTGAACGGCTCGTCGAGCAGGATCACGCGCGCATCCTGCAGCAGCAGGCGGGCGAACAAGGTGCGCTGCATCTGGCCGCCGGAGAGCGAGCCGATCGGCCGCCCTTCGAAGCCTGCGAGCCCCACCGCGGAAATGGCCGCTTCGAGGCGCTGGCGGTCGGCGCGGCCGATGCCGCCGAGCAGGCCGGCCCGCTGCCACAGGCCCATGGCGACCATGTCATAGACATTGATCGGGAACGACTGGTCGATCTCCGCGGCCTGCGGCAGGTAGGCGATGTCGCTGGCCTTTACGCCGAACCGCTCGATGCGCCCGGCGAGCGGTTTCAGCAGGCCGACCACGCCCTTGCACAGCGTGGACTTGCCGGCGCCGTTGGGGCCGACGACCGCCATCAGCGTGCCTTCCTCGACGGTGCCGTTGAGGTGATGGACCGCCGGATGGCGCTCATAGCCGAGCGTGAGGTCGCGAAACTGCAGCGCGGGCGTCATGGCTTCGCTCACCGGATGGCCCAGAAGATCGCCGCCCACAGCACCGCCACCATCAGGCCGACGCCCGCCAGCCGTTCGGCCGCCGACAGGCGCAGCAGCGAGGGCGACGACTGGATCTGCGGCGCATGCGGGTGGTCGTGCGCGTGGTGATGGTGGGTCATGCGGCTCGGCGCGTCACTTCGATCAGAGATGTTACAACATAACCGAAATGGGGCGCCGAGCAAAAGCCCTTTCCCGTCGACGTCGGCTCCGGAAGCCGCCAGCGGATGGGCTGAGCCTGCTTTCGATGCCGACGGCGGAACCTTTGCCGCGGGATGGTCGTTTGCTCGGGATGAAATCGCGGCCGTTGCCGCGTGAGGGGCCTGTCACCGGGAAAGTCGCGATGGGACACGCATCCGCGGAGCCCGCCGGTCAGTGCCGGCGGCAGCTTCGCGAACTGGCGCGATAGAAATCACATCACCGTCATTGCGTGTAGAATCGGCTTTGCCGCAACCTTAAATGTAGGAAGGCTCCGGTCTTTAGCACCAATCGATTGGGGATCACGATGTCGATTTCAGGGGCTGCGGTCGCCGAACCAGTTTCCTCCGCCACCGACGCGGAGGGCGAGCACTGGCTGTCCGCCTATAACGATGTGCGCGCGGAGACGGAGCGGCGGGCAGCGCCGCTCTCGCCCGAAGACCAGATCGTGCAGTCGATGCCGGACGCCAGTCCGACCAAATGGCATCGCGCGCATACGACCTGGTTCTTCGAACAGTTTCTGCTCGAGCCCCATGCGCCCTGGTACAGACCATACGACGAGCGCTTCGCATTCCTGTTTAATTCCTATTATGTCAGCGCCGGACCGCGCCATGCGCGTCCCCAGCGCGGGCTCATCACGCGGCCGGATGCGGCGGAAGTCGCGGCCTATCGCACGCATGTCGATGCCGCTGTCGAGAAGCTGATCGCGCGTGCCTCGCCTGATGTCGTCGCGCGCCTCGCGCCGGTCATCGAGATCGGTTTGAATCACGAGCAGCAGCACCAGGAACTCATCCTCACCGACATCCTGCACGCCTTCGCGCAGAACCCAACCAACCCGGTATACGATTCGGCCTGGCGCATGCCGCCCGCGCGCAAGGGCGATGCCGACCTGGTGGCCATCGAGCCCGGCATCTATCGCATCGGCCATGGCGGCGATGGCTTCTGCTTCGACAACGAAGGCCCGGCGCATGACGTGCTGATCGACCCGGTGCGCATCGCGCCTTCGCTCGTCACCAACCGCGACTGGCTCGTGTTCATGCGCGATGGCGGTTACGCGACGCCGACGCTGTGGCTGTCGGACGGCTGGAGCGCCGTGCAGGCGGAGGACTGGCAGGCACCCGGCCACTGGCGCGAAGTCGACGGTGCATGGTTCGTGATGACGCTCGGCGGGCTGGTGCCGGTTGATCCCGACGCTCCGGTTTCCCATGTGAGCTACTTCGAGGCCGACGCCTTCGCGCGCTGGGCCGGCATGCATCTGCCGACCGAGGCCGAGTGGGAAGTCGCCGCGCGCGCCGGCCTTCTGGAAGACGCCGAGGGGCTGGTCTGGCAATGGACCCGCAGCGCCTACTCACCCTATCCGGGCTACCGCGCGGTGGAAGGGGCGCTCGGCGAATACAACGGCAAGTTCATGGTGAGCCAGATGGTGCTGCGGGGCGGTTCGATCACAACGCCCGCCGGGCACACGCGTCTGACCTATCGCAACTTCTTCTATCCGCCGCACCGTTGGCAATTCACCGGACTGCGGCTCGCCACCTACCAGTGACCCGGCACCGACGCGGCGCCAAAGGCAATTCATCGAGGCTACACAAATGCCGACTGCATCTTCAGCCAGGCGCCTTGCGCCGGAGCCTGCCCGTTCCGGCATGGCGCAGGAAATCCTCACCGGCCTGACCGCAACGCCCAAGCGGCTGTCGCCGAAGTACTTCTACGACGAGAAGGGTAGCCGGCTGTTCGATCGCATCACCGAGCAGCCGGAATACTATCCGTTCCGCACCGAGATCGCCGTTCTGGAACAGAACGCGGCGGCAATCGTGCAGCTTTTCCCCGACCAGGCCGCACTGGTTGACTTCGGCATGGGCTCGAGCATCAAGGCACGCATCCTTTTGCGCGCGGCAACGAACCTCTCCGCCTATGTGCCGGTGGATATTGCGGTCGATCATCTGCGCGACGATACCGACAGCGTCGCGCGCGACTTCCCGAACCTGCAAGTGCTGCCGGTCGCGGCGGACTTCACGCAGTCCTTCGCGCTTCCGGCTGCGGTGCAGGACAAGCCGCGCGCCGGGTTCTTTCCCGGCTCGACCATCGGGAATTTCGAACCACATGAGGCGACGCGTTTCCTGCAGCGCGTCGGAAACATTCTCGGCGAAGGCGCAGTGCTGATCGTCGGCGTCGATCTCGTCAAGGACGTGAACGTCCTCAATGCCGCCTATAACGACGCGGCCGGCGTCACCGCGGCGTTCAACCGCAATGTGCTCGAGCGGATCAACCGTGAACTTGGCGGCGACTTCGATCCGAAGAGCTTCGAGCATCATGCGATCTATAACGGGCACAAGCACCGCGTCGAAATGCATCTCGCAAGCGTGAAGCGGCAGAAAGTGCATCTCGATGGCGAGACGATCGACTTCCGCGCGGGCGAAACGATCCACACCGAGAACAGCTACAAATACAGCATCAGGTCGTTCGGTGCGCTCGCGCGCGGTGCGGGCTGGAAGCCGTTGGCGGTGTGGACGGACGCCAACGAATATTTCGCCGTGCATGCGCTGAAGTTCGAGCACTCGCCGAAGAAGCCGGACTGATCCTCTCGTCACGACGACAGGGCATGTCACGCATCGATGCGTCCGGGGGCGACGTGTCCTGACGCCGCTTGCTTTGATGCGCCCCGCGCTTCAGCATGGCCTGCGCCGCGGCCCCGTCAGGGCGCGGAATTCGAATGCGACTCCCTACGACGGAGACCGACGAAACGATGCAGACTGCCTCATCCGATGCCGTTCTCGCTTTCTGGCGCGAAGCGGGAGCGAAGCGCTGGTTCAGCAAGGACGATGCGTTCGACGCCGAGATCAGCCGGCGCTTCCTGTCGACCTATGAAGCGGCCGCGCGCGGCGAACTCGCCGCATGGGAGGAGACCGCGGAGGGGGCGCTCGCGCTGAGCATCGTTCTCGACCAGTTCCCGCGCAATATGTTCCGCAACGATGCGCGCGCCTATGCCGCTGACGCGCTGGCGCACGCGGTGGCGGAGCGCGCGCTGGCGCGCGGCTTCGACCAGGGCTTTCCGGCCGCCGAGCGGACGTTCTTTTATCTGCCGTTCGAGCACTCCGAGGCATTGGCGGATCAGGAGCGCTCGGTCGCATTGTTCAAGGCGGCAGGGGATGCCGACCTGCTCAAGTGGGCGGATCTCCATGCCGAGATCATCCGCCGCTTCGGCAGGTTTCCACACCGGAATGCCTTGCTGGGCCGTACCAGCACGGCGGAAGAGCAGGCGTTCCTCGCCGATGGCGGGTTCGCCGGATGAGGAGGCTGTGAGCGGGGCGCACGAGGTCTGCCGGGTGGCAGCCGCTGCCGCCGCCCTCTCCGTGGCGGTCGCAGGGGCGGCGGCGGCCGATTCTCCCTGCCGGGGGTCGGGCGCGGTCGAACAGGCAACGGTGCGTGCCGTGACCGATGCCCTGACGCTTCAGCTTGCGGATGGCCGCAGCGTCCGGCTCGCGGGGATCGAGGTTCCGGCAGCTCCGTCCGTGCCAGCACCGGATTCGGCGTTGGGGAAGGATACCGCCGTCCGGGCCCGTGACTTTCTTGCCGGAGAACTCACGGGCAAACCCATCCATCTATATCTTGTAGGCTCCACCGCCGATCGGCACGGGAGGTTGCGTGCTTATATCTTCGTTGATCGCGCTGCAGATGCGAAGGGCTTGGAACGATCTATCCAGCAAGCTATGGTGATTCACGGTTTGGCCCGCGTCTCTGCCCGGGTCGGTGATCCTGTGTGCGCGGCCGCTTTGAGGGCGGACGAGGACGGGGCGCGACGGGCAGGAGCGGGAGTTTGGGGCTTGCCGGATCATGCCGTGCGGCGCGCGGGCGATCCGGAGGCCCTGCGGCGTTTGCGTGGGCGTTTCGTGCTCGTGGAAGGCCGCCTGCTCTCGGTGCGGGAGAGCGGGGCGACGATGTATCTGAATTTCGGTCGCCGGTGGTCGGAGGACTTCACGGCGACCATCGCACGGCGCAATTTGCGTCACTTCGAGGCCGGCGGTGTGAACCCCCGGCGTCTGGAGCGAAGGACCGTTCGCGTGCGCGGATGGATCGAGGAGCGGGGCGGCCCTTGGATCGAGCTCTTGCGCCCGGAGCAGATCGAGGTCGTCGGGAACTGATGGCGGATGGTTCCGTGAACGTGGCTGGAGGCAAGGCGTGGATGTGGCCGGTCGGCCGGGGAATGGCGGCACTGGCCGCCGTCGCCTGGATTGCGGCCGGGTGCGCCAGCATGCCGACGGGCGGCGAGCGGCAGGTTTCGCTGCCGGACCCGCCGCCGCTTGGCGAGACGGCGCAATCATCTCCGGCACAGCGCGAGCATGACCGTATCCTGGCCGCCTATGGCGGCGCCTATCAGCATCCGCGCCTGCAGCAGGTGCTGCGCGAGACCGTGGACAAGCTCGCGAGCGCGACCGAGCGCCGGGACATGCGCTACCACGTCACGGTGCTCAATTCGCCGGCCATCAACGCCTTTGCGCTTCCGAACGGGCACCTCTACGTCACGCGCGGCCTGCTTTCGCTCGCCAACGATACGGCGGAACTCGCCTCCGTGCTTTCGCACGAGATGGCGCATGTGATCGCGAGCCACGCCGCGACCCGCGAGGACAAGGCGCGCCAGGCCGCCATCGTCAACCGCGTCGTGACCGACGTTCTCAACGACCCGCAACTCGGCGCGCTGGCGCTGGCGCGCTCGCGCATTGCGCTGGCGAGCTTCTCGCGCGCCCAGGAACTCGAAGCCGACGCCATCGGCGTGCGGCTGGCGGCCCGCGCGGGCTACGACCCTTACGGCGCGACCCGTTTCCTCACGGCGATGGGCCGCCATGCGGGGCTGGCGCCGACCAATGCGAACGGGGGCGATGCGACCTCCGCCGACTTCCTCTCGTCCCATCCGTCGACGCCTGACCGCATCAAGAGCGCGCTCGCCGCGGCCCGCCAGCATACGGCGCCGGGCGCGGGCGCGCGGGACCGCCCGGCCTATCTGCGCGCCATCGACGGGCTCACCTTCGGCGAGGACCCGAGCGAAGGGGTGGTGCGCGGCCGGCGCTTCCTGCATCGCCGGCTCGGCTTCACCTTCACCGCGCCCGAGGGCTTCTCGCTCGACAACACGCCACAGGCGGTGCTCGGCATCCGCGAGGGCGGCGAGCAGGCGCTGCGGCTCGACGTGGTGCGCGCTCCCGGCGGCCTGACGCTGCCGGCCTACCTCAATTCGGGCTGGATCGAACGCGTCGATCCGCAATCGATCGAAGAGGTCACGATCGGCGGCCTGCGCGCGGCGACCGCAACGGCGTCCGGCGAGCAGTGGAGCTTCCGGCTCTACGCCGTGCAACTCGGCGACCAGATTTTCCGCTTCGTCTTCGCGGCCAAGAACCGCAGTGCCGCGGCGGAGCGTGTGTTCCGGGACTCGGTCGCGACCTTCCGCCGCCTGAGCGACGCCGAAGCCGGGCGCCTCAAGCCGTTGCGGCTGCGGGCGGTGGCGGTTGCGCCCGGCGATACGCCCGAGAGCCTCTCCCGCCGGATGGCGACCGAGCGGCCGCTGGAGCGGTTTCTGGTGCTCAACGGCCTGAGCGCCGGTGCCTCGCTGACGCCCGGCGACCAGATCAAGATCGTGGTGGAATAAGCCGTCGCTCCGAAAGGGCCCACCCCGGATCAGGTCCGGGGCAGGATTTCACCGGAACACGCCCTACGGCGTTTCCTGCGCTCCCTTGAGATTGATGCGCTGGGCCTGGATGCGGGTCGCCTGCGTGGCGGTGTTGCGCGACTGCCAGACCACCACGGCGCGGCCGTTGGGGAGACTGGCCACCGACGGCATGGCGCCGGCGAGGTCGGGTGCCGCCTCGTCGAGGCGGAACACCGCGCCCAGCGGTGCGCCCTGCGCAGTGTAGAGCCGCGCATTGATCTGCGATCCGCCGCTGCCGTCTTCCAGCGTCCA
>Ga0182739_1002754_pt1 | contig 16107 bp, 16 predicted proteins | sample eDN5th30CBELigBY_FD_128873 | JGI IMG/M metagenome (GOLD analysis project Ga0182739, IMG submission 128873) | Enriched backyard soil microbial communities from Emeryville, California, USA - eDNA 5th pass 30_C BE-Lig BY (version 2) (version 2) | ecosystem: Environmental > Terrestrial > Soil >... | reverse complement strand
TCGACGTAGTCGATCAGGCCTTCGTCCAGCGGCCATGCGTTCACGCGGCCTTCCCAGTCATCGACGATGGGGTTGCCGAAGCGCCAGGCCTCGGTCTGCTGGTAGGGCACGCGCGCCACGATCCACGCCTCGCGCGCGGCCTTCAACGTGGCGGCGCTGGGCTTGGCGATCAGCGCATCAATGGCCTCGCGCAGCGTCTTGGCCGCCTTCAGCGAATCCTCGTACCCGGCCAGCGCCAGATCAGAATAGGTGGCGACGACGGCCTTGGGTTCGACGGCGGCGTGCGCCGTTCCGCCAAATACCGCGGTGGCCAGCACCGCACCCAAAAGCAACTTGCGCATCGACTTTCTCCCGTAATGCGGACAGCCCGCCCCCGTGGCGGGCCGTTCCGGCTTGGCTTTGTTTGTGGATGCGAGTGTAAACAATTTTCGTTTGATGTTCAGGCAGGATTCAGATAGCTGACGTTCTTTTGAACGGAAAAAGTATGCTGCGGCAAGTCAGGAACGCCCTGCCGCCCTCCCCTCATTGCCTGGAAGCCCGCCTCATGGAACTGCGCCAACTCCGTTACTTCGTCCGCGTCGCGGAACTGGGCAGCATCGGCCGCGCCGCGCGCGATCTGGGCGTGGTCGCATCGGCGCTGAGCCAGCAGATCAGCCGGCTGGAAAGCGAACTGGCCACGCGGCTGCTGACGCGCAGCCCCACCGGCGTGACCACCACGCCCGCCGGCGCGGCGTTTTTGCGCCAGGCCCAGTTGACGCTGCGGCACGCGGAAAGCGCCGTGGCGGCCGCGCGCGAGGCGCGGCTGGCCGGAACGGTGAGCGTCGGCTTCGCGCCCACCACCGCCTCGCTCCTGGCCCGCCCCTTCTACGCGGCCATGACCGAACGCTATCCGAACGTGCGCCTGCATCTGGTCGAGGGCCTGTCCGGCAACCTGGGCGACCTGCTGAACGCCCGGCGGCTGGACCTGGCGGTGCTGTTCCAGAACGACAGCGCGCAGGGCCGCAGCGTGGTGCCCGTGCTGGACGAACGGCTGTTCCTGCTGGCCCCGCGCGGCATGATCGAACAATCGGATGGCGAACCCGTCGGCATGGCCGATCTGGCGGGCCTGCCGCTGGCCGTTACCAGCAAGGCGCACGGGCTGCGCGCCTGGGTCGAGGCGGCCTTCGAGCGGGCCGGCATCGAACCCTGGATCGGCGTCGAGGTGGACGGCCTGACCACGTTGATGGACCTGGTGCAGGCCCATCGCATCGCCACGATCCAGCCGGGCGCGGCCGTCGCGCGGGTCGAGACCGGCGTGCTCAGCATGCACCCCATCGACGACCCCTACCTCTTTCGCCGCAACCAGATCTATTGCATCAGCGACGACGAACTGTCGCCCGCCGCCCTGGCGGCGCGCGTGGTGCTCCGCGATGCCATGCGCGGATTGGTCCGGCACGGCGGCTGGCCCGGCGCCACCCTTCTCGATTCGTGATGCCCCCATCCGCCCGGGATGCCTAGGCGGTCGGATTTTCTGAAGATAGATTGACCCTCATCAAGTCGCCGCATGGTGCGGCGGCGATCTACCTTCACGAAATCCGATGACAACTTCAACGCCACGTCCAGGTCGCCTGGGCATTTCCTCCATGCGGCCGCATTGTTCCGACGCGGAATGGCAGGCCCGGGTGGACCTTGCGGCCTGTTATCGCCTGGTCGAGCTCTACGGCATGGCCGACATGATGGCCAACCATATCTCCGCCCGCGTGCCGGGCGAGGACAACGCCTTTCTCATCAATCCGTACGGCATGATGTACGAGGAGATCACGGCGTCCAGCCTGATCAAGGTCGACGTGGACGGCACCATCCTGTCCAAACCCGATTTCGGCGAACTGGACTACGGCATCAACAAGGCCGGCTACGTGATCCACAGCGCCGTGCATGCCCACCGGCACGAAGTGGATTGCGTCATCCACACGCACAGTTGGGCCTCGATGGCGGTGTCCTCGCTGGAATGCGGCCTGCTGCCCCTGACGCAGACGGCGATGCGCTTCCTGAAGATCGGCTATCACGACTACCAGGGCGTGGTGCTGGGCGTGGAGGAACAGGCCTCGCTGCTCGCCGACCTGGGCCAGGGCGAGGCCCTGATCCTGCGCAACCACGGCGCGCTGACGGTGGGCCGCACCGTGGGCGAGGCCTTCAACTGGATGCATCGCCTGGAACTGGCCTGCCGCTCGCAACTGGCGGCCATGGCGACGGGCGCCCGCCTGCAGGACGTGCCCCAGCCGGTCCTGGAGGCCACCTGGAACAACTACCAGCCCGGGACCCGCCGCCCGTATGGCGTCATGGAGTGGCCCGCGCTGCTGCGCAAGCTGGACCGGATCGATCCCGGCTTCCGCGACTGAATCCCCCCGATTTCGAACGCGCCAGCCGGCGTGGCGGCACGGCGCCCCATCACACGACAACAACCACGCGAGGAGACATCATGAATACTGCCCAAGCCTTGCTCGCTTGCGCGGCGCTGGCGGGCGCCTGTACCGCCCCGCCCGCCCGCGCCGCCGACTATCCCGACCGGCCGGTCAAGGTCATCGTGGCCTTCTCGCCCGGCGGCACTACGGACACGCTCACGCGCAGCGTCACGAACACGCTGACGCAGAAGCTGGGCCAGCCCTTCGTGGTGGAGAACAAGCCCGGCGCCGGCGGCAATATCGGCACCGAATACGTGGTGCGCGCCGCGCCCGACGGCCACACGCTGATCGTGAACTCCGTCGGCCCCATCGCCGTCAATCCTTCCCTGAACAAGCTGTCCTATGACCCGCTAACCGATCTGGTGCCCATGGTGCAGATCGCCACGGTGCCGAACGTGCTGGTGGTTCCGCCGTCCTCGCCCGCCAAGGACATCCAGGGCTTTCTGAAATACGTCAAGACGGCGCGCAACCTGAACTACAGCTCCACGGGCGTGGGCACGTCCTCGCACCTGTCCAGCTACATGCTGATGGACGAGCTGAAGGTGAACGCCACGCACGTGCCCTACAAAGGCGCGGACGCGGTCAACGACCTGCTGGCCGGCCGCATCGATTTCATGTTTGCGACCATCCCGTCGGTGATCGGGCACATCCGGGCCGGCAAGCTGCGCGCGCTGGCGGTCAGCACCGCGCAGCGGTCCGCCACCCTGCCCGAGCTGCCGACCATCGCCGAGTCCGGCTATCCGGGTTTCGACGCCGGTTCGTGGTTCGGCTTCTTCGCGCCCAAGGGCACGCCGCAACAGGTGGTGGACCTCGTCAACCGCGAGGTCAACGCCACCCTGCCCGCGCTGAACGCGCAAATGCTGCGCGAGGGCGCCGAGCCGGTCGGCGGCACGCCGGCCCAGTTCGCCTCCTTTATCAAGGGCGAACACGACAAATGGGCGGTTCTGGTGAAGAAGTTCGACCCGCAGGCGCAGTGACCGCGGGACCGCGCCTGGCGCGCTGCTCCACAGCTACGCTGGCGCCACACGCGCCGGGCGCGGGACCGCTGGCGCGGCGCGGTCTAGCGCAGGATCTCGCCGGTGAGGGTGTCCAGCGTCGCGCCAGATCTTGTCTTTACGCAAACCGCGGGCTTGCGCGGACGTAAATAAGAAATTTCTGATGTTCGCCTCGCATCAGGGACAGGCATGATCGGCCAGAAGTCCATTGAGGCCACCTGGCGGAACCCAGCAGTCCGTTCCATGCGGCCCCATCGTGGATATCCGTTCAAGCGCGGCTCGGGCGAGAAGGCTGATCGCGCGGGCCGCCTTTGCAGGAGCGCCGCGTGCCCGCCCAGTCCGATCTGCGCTTTACCTTCACCGCCGGCGTCGATCAATTCGACGTCATCGAGTTCCACCTCATCGAGGCCCTTTCCGACACCTTCACGCTCGACGTCGACCTGAGCTGCGCCAACCCCGATGTGGACTTTGGCCAGGTCCTGGATCAATCCGCGCTGCTTACCATCTGGCAGGGCGGGCAACCCGTACGATACGTGCATGGCCTGGTGTCCTCATTCCAGCAGGGCAATACCGGCTTCAGGCGCACGCGCTACCGCGCCACCGTGGAGCCGCAATTGGCCCGTCTGCACCTGTCCTCGGACTGGCGCATCTTCCAGGACTCGGCCGTTACCGACATCGCCAAGACCGTGCTCAAGAAGCACGGCATTACCTTGGCGTACGAACAGCTACCAACCCATCCCCACCTGCCGCGTGAATACTGCGTCCAGGCCGGTGACACCGATTACCACTTCGTCGAACGCATCATGCGCGAAGAGGGCTTTTTCTACGGCTTCCAGCATGGCGCTGAAGGACATCGCCTGATCCATTGCGACCGCATGTGGATATTTGGCAGACTCGATGGCCCCGCAGTGGAATACAACCCCATGCCCGGCGGCGACCGGCCCACCCCCGCGATAAGCAGTTTTCTCTATACGGAAAACGTACGGCCGGCGCGCCAGACGCAGCGCGACTACGACTTCAAGAACCCGCGCTACGACCACCACACCGAAAGCGACGGAGAGAATCTGGCAAATCCGTCGCGCGGCTACGAACGCTACGACTATCCTGGCCGCTACAAGAACGTGGCCGGCGTGGCGTTCACCCGCGACCGCTTGCGCGGCCTGCGCGGACAGGCGCGCATTGCTGTCGTCCAGGGCGATGACGCGCGCCTGACGCCAGGCGTCTCCTTCGACCTCACGGGCCACCCGCGCGAGGCCATGAACCGCGCCTGGCGCCCGATCAGCATCGAACACCATGGCAAGCAATACACCAGCCAGGCCGAGGAAAGCGCCGACGCCAACGAGGGCACGCACTACAGCCTGACGGCGACCCTGGTGCCCGACGACGTCGAGTGGCGCGCCGAGCCGCTGCCCAAGCCGCGGATCGATGGTCCACAACAAGCCACCGTCGTCGGCCCGCCAGGCGAGGAGATCTACTGCGACAGCTACGGGCGCGTGAAAGTCCAGTTTCCCTGGGATAGAGAGGGCAGGCACGACGAACACAGCTCCTGCTGGATACGCGTATCGCAAAGCGTGGCCGGGGCGCTCTGGGGCCACGTTGCCATTCCGCGCATCGGCCAGGAGGTCATCGTCAGCAACTTCGACGGCGACCCGGACCAGCCGGTCATCACCGGCAGGAACTACAACGCCCTGCAGCTTCCCCCTTACGAACTGCCGGCCAACAAGACCCGCATGACCATCAAGAGCCAGACCCACAAAGGCAATGGCTTCAACGAAATGCGCTTCGAGGATGAGGCGGGACAGGAAGAGATCTTCATCCATGCGCAGAAGGACCAGAATATTCATGTCAATCACGACGAAACCATAAGCGTCGGCAATGACCAGGCCATCGGTGTCGTCCGGGATCGGACGACCAACATAGGCAGAGACGAAGTACACACGACGGGCCGGGATCGCAAAGAGCACATTCGCCAAGACACGTTCTCGACCATCGATCGGAACGAAATCCGCAAGGTTGGAAACTCGCTCAAGCAGTCGATTGCCGCCAGCCATCTGGTCGACATAGGCGAAAACCAAACCGTGGTCATTGAGGGGGTGCAATCCACCGAAGCGCGTACGGCCCTGCGCACGCTCACCAAGGAACACATCCTGCAGGGCACAGAACGCATTCTGGTCCGCGGGCCCAACGGCAAGATCGTGCTTGACGCTTCAGGCATCACGCTGGATGGCGCGAACATCTTCCTCAAGGGCAACGTACAGGTTCTGTCGGCATCGGGGGCTCAGAACGCCGCCATCGAAGCGGCCATCAAAGAAGGCTCTCCGCTGATCGAGGAGTGTCCGCTTGCCAGCGACGCCACATCATGAGCCTGCATCAGCGTTTGGCGGACATCGGCTTGGCGCCACGCTCGGCAGAAACGGGAACATTCCTGCTCGTCGAGGGAGCCGCGCGCACGGCCCTGCAAGCCCGATTGGAGTTCCACGATGAACCGCATCGCATGCTTTGGTACGTGGACGCTGCGGTCCAGTTCGAAAGGCTTGCGCCCACGCTCTTCCAGGTCAGCCCGAATGGCCGTCTGGATGCGTGGCTGGGCGAGAACTTCGACGCGATTGCGCTAAGCGTCGTTCACGCCCGGCTCAACCATGACGCACTGTGCCGACAGTTGCGCAGGTTCGGCAAGCACGAAGACGAAAGCGGCCGGTATTTCCTCAGGTTGGGAGATCCGGCGTCGCTTCACCTCTATGTGGCCTCGCTCAGCCGTGCTCCGGCGCGGGTGGCGCAATTCTTCGACCATGGCCGGATCGAAGGCATCTATTTTCGGGATCCGGGACTAGGCTTGTCGCGGCAGGTGCAGGCGCTGTTCGAGCAGCCGCTCGACGGCGCTGACCGGGATGGCTGCCTGATCTGGAGATCGATCCCAAATGGCGAGGCAGGCTGATGCTGCCGAACATAGACCTCCCGGCCATGGACCGCGTCGCGCGCGACCAGGCCAATCGACGAATGGCCGAGTACCTCTGCGACGTCATGGCCGCGGTGCTTCCGCGGGTGCCAACGGCTCCGGAATGCGTGCCGCGCCTGGTCGAAGTGGCAGGCGATGCAGCCTGCGCGGCGGGTTACGAAGGGGGCCGCGGCTACAGCGCGTACATTCTGATCTCATTTTTGCTTGGTCCAGGTTGGGAGCGCGATCCCAGCACGCATGCCGTCACGCAAGTCATGGCCGACCCGGGGATGGATATCGACACCCGGTTGGACCTGGCATTGAACCGAGCCATTCTGCTACGCACCGACCTCGAAGCATTGATGCCCCGGATGCTTGCACGCATTGAAAGCGCGCTGGCGGCACACGACGCCGTACCCATGGAACGCGAATGGCAAGCCTTCCAGGAATTGGCAAGCATGCGCGGCGTTGCGCAGGATGAGCGCGTGCTGGACCTGCTCGAACGCTACGAATCTGACGCCTTCGGACTGCAACGTCTTTCTCCTCCAAAGCGCAAAAGGCTCACCGCCAGCGATCGGCGGACCTACGAGCACATCAACTGGCCGTTGCCGCAACCCACCGACGTTTACCGCAACGTACCGCCGCAAATCTGCCGCCAGGTCGGTCGCCATCTGCTACTTGCATTGGTATACGGGCGCGACTATCACGTCAATCCGCTGTTGTGGCCCCTGCAGCAGGTCATGGACCGGTCGCAGGCCACAGCATGGCAGGCGTCGCCGTTGCAAGCCTACCTGCAGCGTCACCGCCAGGTACTGACGGAGCTTTCCCATGGCCGATAGTGTCAACAACAGCTACGAAACCCTGGCCAGCGATGCCTTGAACGATCGCACGCCACGTCCCAACGCGGTCTGCCGGGCGTGCACGCAGATCGGCGTGCCCTTCTCCATCAACGGCCCTGACGGCCCACGCGACGCCGACACGCTGCTGGGTATTCCTTCCAACGATAAGTCCGCCACGCTCGAGTGGCTACTGAACAATCGCTGGATACAGGGCAGAGACAAACCGCGGAACTTTCGCGACACCTTCCTGCTGCGGGTCATTGCGCGTCTGGGCGAGCAGCACGGCGAAACCTACCTCTCCGAGTTCTACAACTTCATCGCCGCGATGGACTGCGAGTTCGTCTGCATCGATGACGAGATGGACACCGAGTCCTACGTCACCCCGTTCTTCCTGTCTGAAGTCGCGCGGGCGGAAGTGAAGCCTGCGGGCGTCCATTGCGGCAAAGAGAACTTCGTCTTTCATGGAAGCCGAATCTATTTCTGGACTTTCACGTCGGCAACGTTTTCGCGCGAAATGCCAACGAAGGAGGATCCCTACATCTCACCAATGGGCAATTTCCAATGGAAGCCCGCGGGCTTTTATCCAATCGACCAGGCTGTGCAAGATCTCGCCGGGCACTATGTGCGCGCCAAGGAGATAAAAAAGGGCTGGAACAGATTCTTCGGCACGTTGGAAATCGTGGTGGGTGTGCTGAGTTTCGTGCCTATCGTGGGTCCAGCTGGGCGGGGACTTTTTGGTGCGTACAAGGGAGTCCGCTACGTTATTGCGGCGATCGACGCGGCGTTGGCGGCCAACGCAATCGTCAGTGGCAGCACCAAGCTCATCACCGGCGAAGACATCGACGCGGGCGAGGAGCTCTTCGCCAGCCTGGGCAAGCTGGTCGACCCGGTGGACGGCGCCGCGCGAGGGCGCCAGGTCTTCATGTTCATCAATCTGGTCATGCTGACTCCCGCCGCCTTCGGCGGCGCGCGATGGGTGCTGCGCAGCATCCGCCGGGATGCGACGCCGACCGGCACGATGCAGGTCGACGCGCTCACCGAAGCCGAGCGCAAGGCCCTGGGTGGGCGCGTCAACGCCGAAGCCAAAGCCATCGAACTGCACGGCAGCAAGAAAGGGACCGGCGCCACCCAGGCGGACATGGGCGACACCGTCTGGTTGGATCGCCCATCGCTGGACACGAACCGAAGCCAGATCGTGTTGTCTCCGGCCACCGGCAAAGCGAACTACGCGGTCATGGCCAACACGCTGCGCAGTCGGCTTACCGCCCTCATCGTGCACCATGCCGGCAGCCTCAAAGTCGTGGGCAGGATAGCCAAGGTCGTCGGCGATGCCGGCGAAGAGGCGCTGGCCGCCGCCATGATCGAGAAATGGGGCTTCGAAGCCAAGCGCATCCTGGGCTACAGCAGCGATCCGAAGATCCCCCACCGGTTCGGCCTGACGAACAAGAGCGGCCATGGACTGGATATGCTGGTGTGGGTTCCTCCGCCGCCGGAGCTGACGGTGCGGGTTCCGACCGATGAGTTCCGTCACTTCATTGATGGGGCCAAAGGTCCCGTACAGGCAACAACGACGTTGAAGTTCACCGAGGACACCCTATTGGTGATGGAGACGAAAGCCACGTTGGGGCAGGTGCGGACGCCGGGGTTTAACAAGACACAGGCGACTGGGGCAGCGAAAGTTGCCGACATCAGAGAAAAGATTGGTTTGAGAAAGCATGGGTGGACTGAACAAAATATGTTTGAGATGGATCCAGATATGCGACATAAGCTAGACGTTCTTGAAGATGCAACGAAGCTTAGAAATATCGAATACATCCACGCGCAAGTCTTTTTCGACTCCAGCGGCCAGGTGAATAAAAACGTCGGGGCAGGGATCGGGATTCAACTCAACAAATGGTAGGAAGCAAAAGTATGGAAAGCGGAAAAAAATCTCGCCTCTATTCGATGCTGGCCCAAGTCCAACAATGGACTAACGAAACGGCGCCTATACGAGGCCATCGCCTTGACGCTTATTTTTCAGGCGAGGGTAAGCTCGTGTTAGCGAATACCGACTTGTTCAAGTTCGGCATGATGGCGGTGGATAGAAGTCTTGCCACCGCACTGAACGGCGATTCTCTTGCATCCAAGACCTGGATGTCACGCGCATTCACACGCATGATCTTTGCCGAAATGACAGACCTTCACCACCTGAAGAACACAGACGGACTGATTCTCAACAACCTCGACGGTGTCGCCCATTTACTGCTCGGCGCGATAGCCGCTGGCAAACCCGGCTTGGTCAGGTTTTTCTACGACGGGATTCTTGCTGCCATCGGCGAAGCCTACGGTGTCCACGACGGCCACAACCCACCCCCAGGCACCACGCTACGCTACGCCGCCTTCGCCCTGTCCATCATCAGCGACTGGCTGGGCACGCCTATTGACCTGGACGCGCACGCCCTTCCCCGCGATCCGGCATGGGGCCAGTTGGTCGCGCATTGGCGCGAGCCGGACCCCGAGGCGCTGCTCCCCGCATTGCTGCTGGCTTGCGACACGCACGTCGAACGCATCGCCGTGACCGAGCGCGAAGCCAACGCCCTATCCCGCGACTTCGAGTTCGCATCGGTGTTCCTGGCCGTCTACCCAACTGAAATCCTCGCCGTCCTGCGCCTGCGCGACCTGTTGGGCCTGCCCAATCCCGCAACCATAGACCATCCTTTGATGCAGACGCCCTACGCCGCCATCACCGCGCGCCCCGGCGAGATCGCCGATCGCGACGAACTGCTGGAGCGTTACCTCGCCACGGTGCGGCAACGCGACCCGCAGGCGTTGCCTTCCGCGATGGCCGATGTGGGGAACCTCTGATGGGCGGCGCGATTCGACTGGGTGACAGCCATACGGGCGGCGGTGTCATGGTCGAAGCCAGCGGGTTGCAGGTCAATGGCACGCCGCAGTGTGTGTTGGGCGACCATGGCCTGTGCCTGTCGCACAAGGGCAGGTTCCCGCTGGTTTCCGGTGGCGATGGCGCAGCGGTTCACAATGACCTCGCGTTGGCGTTCGAGCCCGCGCAGCTCGCGTGCGGGTGCCATGTGCGCTCGTCCTGCGCGGGCCAGTACGACCGGCGTTAGCCCTCTACGCAAGCGACTGGCGGCAAGTCCCCCGCCGTCACGCCCCCTCCCGATGCGGCTCGCGTACCAGGAATGGCTGCATGTAGCGGCGCGGCCCATCGGTGGTAAACGCGTCGCCAAAGGCGTCCACGCTGCAATCCAGAACGGCCTTTATCGGGTCAGCCCTTTCATCCACACCGAACATGGCCACGTGTGCCGGCCGGTTCAGGTGCAGCCCCATAGCGACGGCGGCCTTGGCCTCGAAGTCGGGGGCGTAGGAGATCATGTGCCGCTCGATGCGATGCGGCTGCACATTGTGCTTGCGCCAGATGCGCTGCACGGCCATGGACGACACCTTTCAGTAGGTGCAATCCCATCGGTTCAATCGACTACGTGTTCAGGTCCGACGCATCCAGTTTCCACCCCAGCTCGTAAAGCCAGGCCGACGCGGGATCGGCGTCGAAGGCGGCCGCAGCCCCTGCCCGCAGGGCCTGCGCAGCCGCCCGCGTGCTGGCCTCGACCACGAACATCGGCGTTAGCGCGCGGCCCTCGGTGGATTCGCGCGGCAGCGGGGTGCTGAGCGCCGCATCCGGCACCAGCAGGAAGGACCGCACGAAGCCGTCCACCGCCTGCAGTTCGGCCCCCGCGTTGCGCGCCCTGGCCAGCGGCGCCCCGGCGCAACTGGCCGGCAGGGGCAGCACCACGAGCTGGCTGCCGGTGCCCATGCCGGTCACGGCTTCCACCGCGCACACGCGGCGCATCGGATCCCGCATGCGATCCAGGTTGGTCACGGACCATGCCGTCTGGCGTTCGAATGCGGCGCGGTAGGCAACCGTACCGAATGCCGCCAGCGACTGCGTGCGGTACAGGCCCAGATACTTGCGCCCGCCCTGCACCGACATGTAGCGCGCGCCCGACAGGAATCCGGGGATGCGCACGCGTTCCTCTATGTGCTCGCGGTCGTACCAGCGGTTGAAGTCGGGCTCATCGGCGAGGTCCACGTCGGTCGCGACGAAAAGCATTCCATTGGTGGCGGACGGGAACACGGGATCGAATGTCATGGGGCAAGAATGGTCGGGATGGCGGAAGGCCCCATCTTCGGCCGCGGTCCTGCCGGCGACAAATCAATAATTCTTGGGCCAGCCAACAGAATTACTGAAAGCCGCCCCCGGGATAACACCGTTGCTAGTGCGCGGAGCCCACGTTCGGCCCCACGACCGCCGCGGTGAACCGATCCGATGCGCGGCAGGCCAGTTCGGCCACCAGCCGGATGGCGTCCGAACCGCCGCTTTCCAGATAGCTCACAACCAATAGCTGCGGCGGCACGGGCAGGTCGCTGCGGACCACCTGGATCTCGCCGCGCGCGACATACTCGTAGATGGGCGGCAGCGGCACCAGCGCGTGGCCGAAGCCGCTGCGCACCAGCCGCGCCAGCGCCGAGATCGAGCTGACGAAGTGCACCTTGCCCTGCGGCATGCCGACTTCGCGGTACAGGGCCTTGAGCGCCTCGTGCGGCTGCGAACCCGGACTCATGGTGAGCACCGGCTCGCTGAGCAGCTCGTGCGTGGTCATGGCGTCCTCGCCGCCCGCCGGGCCGACCCAGCCCATGTCCATCGGCAGGCACGGCATGCTGATGATGCCCGTGTCGTTCAGCACGTCGGTCTGGAACGCGATGTCCAGCGTGCCTTCGCGCAACCCGCGGTGCAGGGCGCGGGTGGTCTCGGACGTGAGCTGGACTTCGATGCCCGGATACGTGGACCGCAGATTGGTCAGAAAACCGATCAACCAGGTATGCACGACGGTTTCGATGGCGCCGATCCGCACCAGCCCCGCGACCTCGTCGCCGCGCTTGCCCAGCGACAGGATCTGCTGGCGGATCTCGAGCAGGCGCTCGCCGTAGTCCAGGAGGCGCGTGCCGACGGCGGTGAGCTTCAGTTCCTTGGCATCGCGCTCGAACAGGCGCGCGCCGATATCCTCTTCCAGCGATGCGATGCGGTTCGCCACGGCCGCCTGCGTGATGTGCAGGCGATCGCTGGCCGCCCGGAAACTGCCCAGGCGGGCGGACCACAGAAAGGCTTCGACAAAGCGCGTGTTCATGGGCAGATGCTAACGCCATACGGAACGGGAAGGGGCGGGAAGGGACAGGACGGGACAGGACCGGCGCGGCGGCGGGATGGGCGGCACGGCACGGTCGCCCTGTCCCCTTATCTGGTGCGCCATGCACCAAGATGGTTCACAAGGAGCACCAGCCTGAGGCCATCCGGGCGCGTCCCCCGGGGAACCCCGCACTGCACAAAAGCTGGCACGCAGTTTGCTTGATGACTGGTATGCAAGCTTGTCTACAAGCGCACCCCTCTCAAGCCGACCAGGAGCCTCACATGATTCATCGCAATGCGCCCTTCGCCTTCAACGCCACCCGCCGCCGCCTGATTCAGGGCGCCGCCATGGGGGCCGCGACGCTGGCCGCCCCGGCGCTGGTGCGTGCGCAATCGGGCCCGGTCATCCGGATCGGCTTCTGGCCCGTCGCGGCCGGCCTGCCCTTTTACGCCGCCGTCGAAAAAGGCTATTTCAAGGAAGCCGGCCTGAACGTCGAGCCGCTCAAGTTCGCCGGTGCGCAGCAGGTCATGGAAGCCATGCTGGCCGGCCGCGCCGACGGCAGCGCCAACGGCACGGGCTCGGCCAACCTGGCCATCGGCGAAATCGCCTCGCCCGGCCTGTTCAAGATTTTTGCGTCCAACCCCAGCAACGTTAAGAACGTGCTGGATGAGTTCATCGTCGCGAAAGACAGTCCCATCAAATCCATCGCAGACCTCAAGGGGAAAAAGGTCGGTTCTGGTCCCGGCATCCAGAATTCCACGCTGGCCAAGGCAGTACTGGAGCGCGCCGGCGCAACCGGAGCAACCGTGGTCGAGTTGGCGATCAGCCAGCACGTCGCCGCGGTTGCCGCCGGCCAGTTGGATGCGTGCTACACGCTGGAACCCACGGGCACCGTCGGCCGCCTGAACGGCACGACCCGCGTGCTGGAGACCGGCGTCATCGCCAAGTACGTGCTGGGCGATCCCATGGCGCCGTGGTTCGGCGGCTCGGCGTCCCTCACCACCGCATTCCTGAAGAAGCACCCCGAGGAAAGCAAGAAATTCATCGCCGCCTATGCGCGCGGCATCGAACTGATCCGCACCAAGCCCGCCGAGGCCCGCCCCTTCCTGAAGGGCTACACCGCCATCGAAGGGCCGATGACCGAGGAAGTGCCGCTGGCCGCCTACACGCTGCATAACGAGTTCACGCCCAGCGACGTGCAGTACTTCCAGAAGTTCTTCGACCTCTTCACCGACAAGGGCGTCTTCGCGCAAAAGGTCGACGTCTCGACCATGCTTTACAAGGGCTGACCATGACCGTATCCACGGCAACGGGCGCCGCGCCCGCCTCCTCCCCGGCCTCCACGGCCGCCCCGCCGCAGGCGGGGATGTCCAAGCCGCCGCGCAAGTTCGACGCCTCGCGCCTGCTGCCGCTCGTCGGCCCGCTCGCGCTCTTCGTGGTGTGGGACCTGGTGGTCCGCCTGCAACTGGTCAGCCCCGTGCTGCTGCCCACCCCCAGCGCCACCATCGTGGCGCTGGTCAAGGGCATGGCCGGCGGCGCGCTGCTGGGCGACTTCCTGTCCTCGCTGAACCGCACCGTGCAGGCCTTCCTGATCGCCGGCATCATCGGCGTGCCGCTGGGCGTGCTGCTGGGCAGCAACGAAAAGGCCTACCGCAGCGTGGAGTTCCTGGTGGACTTCTTCCGGTCCACGCCCTCTTCCGCGCTGATCCCGCTGTTCCTGATGATCTTCGGCGTGACCGACATGAACAAGATCGCCATCGCCGCCTTCGCGGCCGTGCTGGTGATCCTGTTCAACAGCGCCTACGGCGTCATCAACGCCCGCAAGCAGCGCGTGATGGCGGCGCGCGTCATGGGCGCCTCGCGCTGGCAGATCTTCAAGGACGTGCTGATCTGGGAAAGCCTGCAGCCCACCTTCGTCGGCCTGCGCAGCGGCGTGTCGATGGCGCTGGTCATCGTGATCGTGGCCGAGATGTTCATCGGCTCGGACAGCGGCCTGGGCAATCGCATCATCAATTCGCAGCAGGTGCTGAACGTGCGCGAGATGTACGCCTCCATCCTGGCCGCCGGCGCGCTGGGCTATGTGCTCAACATTCTCTTTCTCGTGCTGGAAAAGCGCGTGGTTCATTGGAGCGGCCGATAAATGTCCACCGTCATCAATCCCGTCATCGCCCCCACGCCGGCCGCCGCGCCGTTCCAGCCCGGCCCGCTGGGCACGCACATCACGATCCGCGGCCTGACCAAGTATTTCGCGGGCTGGCCGCTGTATGAAGACTTCAACCTGGACATCCCCAAGGGCAAGATCGTCTCGGTCTTCGGGCCCAACGGCTGCGGCAAGTCCACGCTGATCAACATGATCGCGGGCCTGATCCCCATCGATTCCGGCGAGATCCTGTTCGACGGCAAGTCGCTGGCGCAGACCAAGATCGGCTACGTGTTCCAGAACTACCGCGAAGCCATGTTCCCGTGGTTGCGCACCATCGACAACATCGCCTATCCCTTGCGCCTGGAAGGCCGCAGCAAGGCCGAGGTGGACGCCCGGGTCGAGGAACTGGTCGCCTCGTTCGACGTGAAGTTCGACCTCAAGCGCTATCCCTATGAACTGTCGGGCGGACAGCAGCAGACCGCATCCATCATGCGCGCGCTGGCCCCGGGACCCGAAGTGCTTTTCCTGGACGAGCCCTTTTCCGCCCTGGATTTCGAGATGACGCTGTTCATCCGCGAAAAGCTGCAGGAGGTCTTCATGCAGACCGGCACCACCATGCTGCTGGTCTCGCATGACCTGGAAGAAGCCGTGTACCTGGCCGACCAGGTGCTGCTGCTGACCAAGCGCCCCACGCGCGTCGCCGAGATCCTCGACTACACCGACGCGCGGCCGCGCACGGTCGACACGCTGTCCGAACCCAGCTTCATCCAGATGAAGAAACTGAGCCTGGAAATCTTCCAGCGCGAAGTGCGCAAGTAATCCAACGCCGCCCACGGGAGCATCCGCCATGACACAGGAAACCATCGACCAATACGTGCGCAGCGCGCTGGCGCTGTCGGGGTATGCCTTGCGCGATTCCGCCACCGAGCAGGTCGTGCAGCAGTTCGCACGCATCCACGACATCGCGGCGTCCTTCGCGGACGAGCCGCTGCCGGTGGAACTCGAATCCGCTTCGGTGTTCCGTCCGTGAGCGGCCCCGCCCACGACATCGCCCGCCAGGTCCGCAGCGGCGAACGCAGCGCCACCGCGGTGCTGGACGCCACGCTGGCCCGCGTGCGCGAGCGCGACCCCCGCTACAACTGCTTCACCGCCATCACGGAAAGCCGCGCGCGGCAGGAGGCCTCGGCCATCGATGCGCGCCGGGCACGGGGCGAAACGCTGCCGCCGCTGGCGGGCGTTCCCTATGCGGTGAAAAACCTGTTCGACATCGCCGACGAGGTCACGCTGTCGGGCGGACGCGTCAATGCGTCCAACCCGCCGGCGCGCGGCGACGCGCGGCTGGTGGAGCGGATGCGCGACGCCGGCGCGGTGCTGATCGGCGCGCTCAACATGGACGAGCCTGCCTACGGCTTCACCACGGAAAACACGCATTACGGCGCGTGCCGCAATCCGCACGACACGGCCCGCATCGCGGGCGGCTCGTCCGGCGGCAGCGCAGCCGCCGTGGCCGGCGGTCTGGTGCCGCTGACCCTGGGGTCGGACACCAACGGCTCGATCCGCGTGCCGGCCTC
>Ga0182739_1002751_pt1 | contig 16109 bp, 18 predicted proteins | sample eDN5th30CBELigBY_FD_128873 | JGI IMG/M metagenome (GOLD analysis project Ga0182739, IMG submission 128873) | Enriched backyard soil microbial communities from Emeryville, California, USA - eDNA 5th pass 30_C BE-Lig BY (version 2) (version 2) | ecosystem: Environmental > Terrestrial > Soil >... | reverse complement strand
CTGATGACCAATTCCGACCATGCGAACTTCGCGGCGGGCGGGATTCCGGCGATCCGGCTCGTGGCCGGCTTCGACGATCGCAACGCCCATTTGCGTGTCGTGCTGACACCCGCCGACACGCGCGACAAGGTTGCCCAGAGCGAGCTGCGGCAAGCAACGCTGCTGACGGCCGCATTGGTCGCCGCCGCCTGCAATGCCGATACGGGCGAAGCCGCGAGGTGGCGCGGCTAGACCTGGCTCTTGAACCGCTTGATCAGCCATTGCGCGGCGGGACCGGGCGGGCTGTCGATGCGATGGAGCACGCGCAGCGGATAGGTCGCGGCCCACCAGTCGGAGAGGTCGAGCTCGACGAGGCGCCCGGCCTCGAGGTCGCCCTTCACCATCGGTGCCGGCATGCTGCCCCAGCCGACGCCGGCCAGCAGCAGCGCATGCTTGGCGCCGAGATCCGCGAGCCGCCAGGTCTTGGGGCCGACCACGCCGAAATCCTGGCCCTCGGTCAGCGTCGAGCGATCGGTGAGGACGAGCTGGATATGCTCGCGCGCCGCGCCGCGCGCCTGACCGCCCAGCCGCGCCAGGGGATGGAAGGGGGCAGCTACCGGCACGAGCTGGACGCCGCCGATGGCGATGCTCTCGGTACCGTCAGCCGCGACATTGGGACCGCTGACGCCGATGCTCGCCGTGCCCTCCAGCACGAGCTGCGTGACCGCGCCCAGGGTCTCGACGTGGAGTCGCAGTTGCACGGTCGGGAAGGTCGTCTGGAAGGCCTGCAGCGCGTCTACGAGGCGGGCGGTCGGTAGCATGACGTCGACCGCGAGCGAGACTTCGGCCTCCAACCCTTCGAGCAGGCCCTTCACTTTGGCGCGCAGCATGTCGACGCCGTGGGTCACGGCGCGAGCCTCAGCCAGCACCGCCCGGCCGGCCTGGGTGAGTTCGGGCTTGCGGGTGGCGACCCGGTCGAACAGCGGCAGGCCGAGCTGCGCCTCGAGATTGTCGATGGCGTAGGTGATCGCCGATGTTGCACGGTTGAGGCGCCGCGCCGCGGCGGCAAAGCTGCCGGCATCGACCACGGCGAGCAGGACCTGGAGCTGGGCGAGGGACGGGATACCGGGAGTCGTAGGCATTTCTAATATTCTGAAAAGAACATTCAGAATTATACGAATTTTCAGGCAAAGAAGCAGCCCCTACATACGCCCTGCCACCAAGGAGGGCGGCCATGACGGCTTCGAACAGCAACAGACGCAAGCTGACTTCTATCCACGAGGCGTTCCGGACCCTGGAGGGCGACGGGTTCGAAGTGCGCCGTGCGATCCCCTCGAACGCCTACGAGGCGATCGGCCCCTTCATCTTCCTCGACCAGTTCGGCCCGATCGACGTGCGACCGGGCGAGGCCAAGGGCGCCTCTGCGCATCCGCATGCGGGCATCGAGACTCTGACCCTGCTGCTGGAAGGCAGCCAGACCCACAAGGACAGTCTCGGCAATGCCAGCAGCATGCGGCCGGGCGAGGTCCAGTGGATGCGCGCCGGTCGCGGCGTGGTCCACGACGAGAGTCCGGACGAACAGCTTCGGCGCGAGGGCGGCCACGTCCACGGCGTCCAGCTCTGGATCAACATGCCCAAGGGGTCGAAGCATGCGGAGCCGGCCTATCGTCACGTGACGGCTTCCGAGATTCCGACCCTTACCGCCGATGACGGGCGCGTGCTGATGCGGGTCGTCGCCGGCACGGTCGGCGATCTCACGGGCCCCATCGCGACATCGGGCAATCCATTCGTGTTGCACGCCTCGCTGAAAGCAGGAGCCAAAGCGGAACTGGCGGTCGGCAGCGCGGCGGAACTCGGTGTCTACGTGATGGTGGGCGCCGCCCGCATCGGGGGCGACGAGCGGCGGATCGAGGCGGGCGAGCTCGCCCGGCTCACCGGGGGCGAACGCCTCGAAATCGAGGCCGCCGGGGACAGCGAGATCCTGCTGGTCGGTGGCGACCCGCTCGATGCCCCGATCCTGCGCCACGGACCGTTCGTGATGAATTCGATCGACGAGCTCGAACGCGCGGTTCGCGACTACCACGCCGGCCGCATGGGCCGGATCGCCGCCTGACCCTTTCACTTTCCCTTCAACCTCAACCGACAACTGGAGACAGACATGACCAAGGTTCTCGTTCTTTACTATTCCGCCTACGGCCACATCGAGACGATGGCGGAAGCCGTTGCGGCGGGCGCGCGCGAGGCCGGCGCCCAGGTCGACATCAAGCGCGTTCCCGAGACCGTGCCGGAAGCGGTGGCCAAGGCCTCGCACTTCAAGCTCGACCAGAAGGCCCCGGTCGCCAAGGTCGAGGATCTCGCCGACTACGACGCGGTGATCGTCGGCACCGGCACGCGTTTCGGCCGCATGTCCTCGCAGATGGCGAGCTTCCTCGACCAGGCGGGTGGCCTGTGGGCCAAGGGCGCGCTGAACGGCAAGGTCGGCGGTGCCTTCACCTCGACGGCGACCCAGCATGGCGGCCAGGAGACGACGCTGTTCTCCATCATTACCAACCTGCTGCACTTCGGCATGGTGGTCGTCGGTCTCGACTACGGTCACGCCGGCCAGATGACGATCGATGAGATCACCGGCGGCAGCCCCTATGGCGCGACCACGATCGCCGGCGGCACCGGTCAGCGCCAGCCGTCGGAGAACGAGCTGGTCGGCGCCCGCTACCAGGGTCGCCGGATCGCGGAGACGGCGAAGAAGCTCGCCGCCTGATCACTCGACCCTGATCACTCGACCACGGGATCTCGATCCCCGCCGGCGGCGTCGCGACCTGCGACGCCGCCTGGCCGGATCAGCGAGATCAGGCCGGCGAGCGCGGCCAAGCCAGCCAGGAGAAGGATGACGTCGCGGCTCGCTGCGACGAGTGCTTCCACGGGAATATCGAGCGTGCTGCCGCTGCTGCTCCCGAGGGAGAGAGAGAGAAGGGTGGAAGCGCCGGCGATGCCGGTGCTCATCCCGAGCATGCGCATGACGTTCAGGACGCTGCCGGCCTGACCGGTTTCGCCAGCAGGGGCCGCAGACATGATGGCGCTGCTGTTGGGCGAGATGAAGAGGCCCTGACCGACGCCGATGACTGCGAGCGACAGAGTCACCAGCCAGAGATTGGCAGGAACTCCGTCGAGGAAAACATAGAGGATCGCGAGCCCTGCGCTGCAAATCGCCATGCCGAGGCAGGTCGGCAGGCGGGCACCCAAGCGGTCGTAGAGCATGCCACCCACGGGCGCGAGCAGTCCCAGCAGCACCGGCAGAATCGACAGCCGGAGGCCCGCCGCCAGTGCCGTATCATGGTAGATGCGAACCAGCGCGAACGGGACGAGGAAGAACACCCCGAACAGCGTGGCGTACGATACGAAGTTCGCCGTGTTGCCGAGAAGGAAGGCGGGCTTGGCGAGCAGCTTCAGGTCGAGCAGCGGCGCCGAGGTGCGATGCTCGGTGCGCACGAAGAGCAGGGCGCAGGCGATGCCGCCGAGGAGACAGGCGAGCAGGATCGGCGATGTCGGTCCGAGCGCATGCAGCTCGTTCAAGGCGGCGACCAGGCCCGTCAATGCTGGTGCGATCAGGATCGCGCCGCGCCAGTCGAAGCGCTCGTGTTTGGAGGCAACGCCCGTCTGCGGAAGAACGAACCAGCCGAGGATCGCGCCCGCGATCCCCAGCGGAACGTTGATCCAGAACGCCCACTGCCAGCCCAGCGTGTCGAGGATGAAGCCGCCGATCGCCGGGCCCGCGCCGAGGCCCACCGCCTGCGCCGCCGACTGAAGGCCGAGGCCGCGGCCGCGTTCTTTGGGTCCCATGATCATGACCACGATGGCGACGCTATTCGAGGTGATCAGCGCACCGCCGATCGCTTGCAGGACCCGGAAGAAGATCAGCCAGGGCAGGCTCGTCGCGTAGCCGCACAGGGCCGAGCCCGCGATGAATAGCAAGAAGCCCGCGGTGTAGAGGAGCTTGCGGCCGAACATGTCCGACAACCGCCCGAAGATCGGCATGAACGATGCGAGCGCGAGCAGGTAGGCGACGGCGACCCAGCTCACGCTGGCGAGGCGGGCGCCAAACTCGACCTCGAGCCGCGGCAGCAGCACCTGGGTCATGCTGGCATCGACCTGCCCCATGACGGCGCCGATGCAGACCGTGCCGACGACGAACCAGCGATACGAGGGCAGACGCGCGACCGCCTCCAAGGGGGCTGGCTCCCGGCCTTCGAAAGCGGCAGCCTTCAGGGCGCGGAGCGACAAGGGACCGGGAGGAGAAGACATCACCAGGTCGGCTTGGCTTCGAACGTCGTCGGCGCCCTGGCCTCGCGGGTGGCCGGAGCCACGCTGGCATCGAACGTGTAGGTCGTGCCGACGGCCGACTGGCTGACCCTGTCGCCATAAGCGTTGGCCAGCGCATGCAGGGCGCGCCATCCGGTGCAGTGGCCGGTGATGAAGTAGCCGATGTCGAAGGAGTCGAGGGCCTCGACCGTCTGCGGGATGAGGCGCTCCATCACGCCTCCGAGATGCAGGCCGCCCATGACGGCATGGATAGGGGTGTCGGGGAACAGGCGCTTCGCCTCGGTGCAGACGTTGACGATGCCGGCATGGGAGCAGGCGCTGAACACGACGAGGCCGAGATCGCGCACGTTTACGATCAGCATGCGCTCGTCCATCAGGAACGGGTCGGGCCGCCATTCCTCAGAATTGTCCTTGCGGCAGAGATGGTCCTCGCGGCCCTTCTCGAAGGCGCTGACCCGAGGGATCTCGCCACTGTAGTAGAAGTGGCCGTCGAGCAGGTTACGTGCCCTGCTGTCGTTGACGATGCGGGCGCCCTGCGCCTCCATCTGCGCGGGCGTGGGAACACGGGCGGCCGGGAAGATCGTGCCGTCCTGCAGCAGCACGCCGCGCTCGTTGAACATGTCGGGATTGACGTTGACCGCGACGCTGCCTCGCCCGCGGCGCCTGGCTATGGCGTCGAGCGCGGCGGGAAGCGCCCCCATGTGATCCCAATGGCCGTGGGTGACTGCGATCTCCTCAACCTCGCCGAGATCGATCGCCATGTTGCGGCAGTTGCGGATGAAGGCCGTGCCCTCGGTGCCGGTGTCGAACAGAAGCGTGTGCTGGCTGGCGCCGATCCTGGTCCTGAGACGCAGGCCATAGCCGAGATTGGCCACCAGAAGCGTCTCGCCGGAAATCTCCTTCGCGCCCGCCTTCAGGATGTTGGCCATCTCCGAGGTCGCGAACGCGGGCTTGCTCGCATAGGTGTCGCTCATATTGTCGGTGATGACGTCGACGGTGAGCGAATCGACGGCGGCGAGGTCGGACATGCGAGACGCCTCCTGTGTCAGAGCCCTGGCAAGACGGGACGGGCGAGATAGCGGACGGTCTTGGCGCCGCCGTAGATGGCGGCATGGCCGATCTCGACGAAACCCAGCGACGCGTGAAATGCATCGGACGCCGGATTGGGCGGATCGGAATTGACCTCGCAGACGATGCGGTCGTGACCGGCATCGCTGACCGCGCGAAACAGGTCTTCGTACAGGCGCTTGGCCAAGCCGTGCTTGCGCATCGCCGGAGCGACGACGATGCGGTCGACATAGACGAAGCGGGGATAGCGTTCGCGGAACCAGAGATAGTTGGGACTGTCGTAGTCGGCGGCGTGGTCGAAGGCCAGGAGGAAGGCGGCGTCGTTGCCAGCGCGGCGGGAGTAGAAGGCCTGCGCCAGCAGGTGCCGCAACCTCGCGGCGTCGAGCCAGGAGAGCTCGACGGCGTGGTCGTTGTTGAGGGCGAGGAGGGCGGCCTCGTCGCCCGCGGAAATGCTGGCCAGTTCGGTCAGGCGTTCGTCTCCTTCAGGAAGCGGATCAGGAGACGGCTGACTTCAGCCGCCTGCTCCTGCTGCACCCAGTGGCCAGCGCCGTCGACCATGTGGATTTCCTTCATGTTGCTGCAGGCGCTCTTCTGCATCTTCTCCAGAGCGCCCGGCGACTGGTAGTTGCCCCAGTCGCTCTTGCCCGAGATGAAGGTCGAGGGCTGGTCGATGGTGCGGCCGGTGAAGATTTCGAGTTCGGGCGTCACCCTGCCGCTGGTGCGGGCGCGATACCAGTTGAGGCCGCCTTGGAAACCGGTGCGCTCGTACTCGCCGGCATAGACCGCGAGCTCGTCGTCGGTGAGCCATTTGGCGGCCGCGATCTCCTCGGCCGTCGGCATCTGCTTGGCGACGGTCTCGGCCATGCCTTCGGCCAGGTCCATGATGTAATAGGTCGGCATCTTCGCCAGCTCCTCGGCGCTCCAGCCCTTCAGCTCGTAGGGCTTGTTCGCCTTCCAGTCGGCGCTCTTGTAGTGATAGTAGGCGCGCAGGAAATTGTGCAGGCCCTGACTTGCGTGCCACTGTTCCTCGTTGGCTTCGCGCGTCGACTGATACCACTGGTAATGCTTGCGCGGGCGCGACAACGCCGCCAGCGCGGCGTGAACGTCCGGTGCCTTGGGCGAAGCCGGCTTTCCGGCGGTGTCGAAGGGCACGGATGAAGGGCCCGGGAAGGGCGCGCTCATCAGCGCCATGCGCTTGAAGATGTCGGGCCGCGCCAGCGAGGCGTAGGAGGCGACGGAGGAGCCGAAATCGTGTCCGACGGCGGCCTCGGCGGTGCGATGGCCCAGCGCATAGAGCACGCCGATCGCGTCGCGCAGCAGATTGGTGAAGCGGAAGCCGATCTGGTCGGCATCGAAATCGGCGCTCCAACCGGTCGTGCGACCGTAGCCGCGCAGGTCGGGCGCGATGGCATGATAGCCCGCGTCAGCCAGCGCGGGCATGACCTTGCGCCAGCTGTAGGCGATCTCCGGGAAGCCGTGGAACAGCATCACGGCCGGCGCCTTCCTGTCGAACCCGGCTTCGAGCACATGGATGTCGAGGCCGTTGATGCCGGGAAGGATCCGGGCGCGAACGCCGGCGGGGAGCACGGAAGAGGGAAGCGGTTGCATCCGGTGAGCCTACGCCGGCCGTGCGTGAAATGGCAGATGGGTTGCGCGCATAGTCGGCACTAGGTCCGCATTGCGAGCACGGGAGGGAAGATGCAGCAGCAGCCTTCGGTGATTACGCCTGAGATCTCCGAGATGGAGCGTTCGAAGCGCGCTGGAAGCGGGCCTTCGCGGTTATGTAGCGGACTCCGACGTCACGCCTGGGACATCACCTGGAACCCTCCAGGCCCGATGGATGCGGTTGGCCACGTCACCTTCGGCATCTGACCGGTTCGATCGTAAGCGTCGGCCACCCGCTCCACGCATTTCTCGAAGGCGGTCGAGTGCGGTTTGATTCCTTGATCCAGGCAGGCTTTCTTCGCAATGGCCAAGGTATCGCCGGACCGGGCCTGGACGTGCGGCGCGAGGGACATAGCTGCCGCGGCGGCACCGATGGCGATGAAGATCGTACTAAGGCGATTCATGACATCCTCCTGTCTTCAGAAGAACGCTGTTGCTCGCGCAGCAGTTGCCGCAAAGGCGCGAGCTGAAAATTAAACGAAATGGTTGAATGATCGTTCTCAACCTTTTATGTTCAACAACATGGTTGAACAAATGGTCGGCGATCTCGATCGCGTATTCCACGCTCTCGCCGATCCCACCCGTCGCGCGATGTTGCGACGCCTCGCGGGAGGCGAGCGCAGTGTCGGCGAACTCGCCCAGCCCTTCGCCATGTCCTTCGCCGCAGCCGCCAAGCACGTGAAGGTGCTGGAGAGCGCGGGCCTTCTGAAGCGGACGATCGAGGGGCGCACGCATCGTTGCCGCCTCGAGGCCGGACCGCTGGCCGACGCCGACCGCTGGATCGCCGACTACCAGCACTTCTGGATGAACCGTCTCGATGCTCTCGAGACGGCTTTGCTGAGCGACACCCGGCAGAAGAGGAGCCGCCCATGACCGCCCGCGAAACGAGTTACGGCCGCATCGTCGCTCCGGCAGAGATTCGCTTCGAGCGCCTTCTGCCAGGCCCCATCGAAAGAGTGTGGCAGTTCCTCGTCGATTCCGACAAGCGCGGGCAATGGCTCGCTAGTGGCCCCATGGAATTGAAGCCTGGCGGCGCGCTCGAACTCCGCTTTCGCCATCGCGATCTGTCGCCCGACAAGGCGCCACCGCCAGAGCGCTTCAGGGAAATGGACGAGACGGGCCATATCGCTCACGAGCGCGTGCTACGGATCGAGCCGCCGCGCTTGCTCTCGATCTCCTGGGGTGGATCGGATGTAACGTTCGAACTGTTTCCCGAGGGCGAGAAAGTGTGCCTCGTCCTGACTCACCGTCGTCTGCCCGACCGCGCGGCAATGATCATGACCTCGGGCGGGTGGCACACCCATCTCGCTATCCTCGTCGAGCGGGCCCATGGGCGAACACCGCCTGCTTTCTGGACGGTGTTCGGCGCTATCGAAAGCCAATACGAGATGCTCTACCCCAAGCCGTGACGGGCGTTACTGGTGAGCTATATCCCGGTCGTATTGAGGCTCGTCGGTGAACACGAGCAGACTGCGCGCGTGCGTCTCGCGCTCCATGCAGTTCTTGTAGCCGGACGTGGCCGGAGACAGTCCGGATTCAAGGCAGGAATCACGAGCGTCTGCGGTCACCCGCGCCATGGTGTAAGCGATCTCCGGTTTACCCCATTCAATCGCGCGCGTGGCCTGCGACAGACAATATTCATAGCCTTCAGTTTTCGGGGTGATCCCCTGCTCTCGGCAGATGCGCTCGGCTTGGGTTTGGGCCGAGGCCGGCGGGACCGGCGGGGCGAAGACCACGATACCTGCCATGAGGAACACGCTTCCCAGCGCCAGGCCGGCATTCAGCTGGTTGCGGGTCATTGGGCGGCTCCGTTGAGTTGGTTGCGATCACGTACTGGACAAACGTCCTGAATCGCCAAGGGGTTGCTGATACGAACGATACAATCGTCCGCGCCTGCCCCAATACCGCCTCAATTCGGGATCGGTCAGTAGCTCTTGGGCAGTCCCAGCACGCGTTCGGCCACGTAGCAAAGGATGAGCTGCTCGCTGACTGGGGCGATGCGGGCGATCATGACCTCGCGCAGGAAGCGCTCGACGTGGAACTCCTTGGCGTAGCCGTAGCCGCCATGGGTCAGGATCGCGCGCTCGCAGGCATCGTAGGCGGAGCGGGCGCCGAGATACTTGGCCGAGTTGGCCTCGGCGCCGCAGTCCTTGCCGGTGTCGTACAGCCAGGCGGCCTTGAAGGTCAGCAGGTTGGCCGCTTCGAGCTGCATCCAGCTTTCCGCCAGCGGGTGCTGGATCGCCTGGTTCTTGCCGATCGGCCGGCCGAACACGACCCTCTCCTTGGCGTACTGGGTGGCGCGGGCGAGGGCGGCCTTGCCGATGCCGATCGCCTCGGCGGCGATCAGGATGCGCTCGGGGTTCAGCCCGTGCAGCAGGTAGTGGAAGCCCTTGCCCTCTTCGCCGATGCGATCCTCGAGCGGCACCTTCAGCCCGTCGATGAACACCTGGTTGGTGTCGATTGCCTTGCGGCCCATCTTCTCGATCTCGCGCACCTCGATCTTGCTGCGGTCGAAGTCGGTGTAGAAGAGCGACAGCCCGTCGGTCGGCCGCTTGCACTTCTCCTTCGGAGTCGTGCGGGCGATCAGCAGCATCTTGTCGGCGACCTGTGCCGTCGTGGTCCAGGTCTTCTTGCCGTGCACGACATAGCCGTTGCCGTCGCGCTCGGCCTTGGTCTCTAGCGCCGTGGTGTTGAGGCCGGCATCGGGTTCCGTGACGGCGAAGCAGCCCTTCACCTTGCCCTTGATGATGTCGGGCAGGATGCGCTTCTTCTGCTCCTCGGTGCCGAACACCACGATCGGATTGGGGCCGAACACGTTGAGATGGATCGCCGAGGCGCCCTGCAGGGCCGCGCCCGACTCGGCGACCGCCTGCATCATGATAGAGGCCTCGGTGATGCCGAGGCCCGAACCGCCGTATTCCTCCGGCATGGCGATGCCCAGCCATCCGGCGTCGGCCATCGTGCGGTAGAAATCTTCCGGGAAACCGCCGTCCTTGTCTTTCTTCAGCCAGTACTTTTCGTCGAAGCCGGCGCACAGCTTGGCGACACTGTCCTTGATGGCGAGCTGATCTTCGGAGAAGGCGAAATCCATCGGTCGATTCCTAACGGTTGAGGCCGAGAAAGCTCATCATGAGCCGGTTGAACGACTCGGGACGCTCGACGTTGGGCAGGTGGCGGGCCTTGGCGATGTCCTCGTAGCGCGCGCCGGGGATCTTGGAGGCGATCAGCTTGTTGCGATCGGGCGGCGTCGCCGGATCGTCGTCGCCGCAGATCACCAGGGTCGGGACCTTGATGGTGGGCAGGCGGTCGAGATAGTCGAAATCCTGGATGGCGGCGGCGCAGCCCAGGAAGCCGGCGTCCGACGTGCCGCAGATGGTCGAATGGATTTCCTTCCAACGCGTCGGATTGGCGTCCTTGAACTCCGGTGTGAACCACCGCTCCATGTTGCCGTCGGCCAGCGCCTTGACGCCGCCCGCGCGGACCGCCGCCTTGCGCTGGTCCCACAGGCCCGCCGAATCGTCCGGCGAGGAGGGATGCGTGTCGCACAAGGTCAGCGAGTGCAGTCGCTCCGGATATGCGAGGGCAAAGCCCTGGCCGATCATGCCTCCGATCGACAGGCCGATGTAATGGACCTTCCAGATGCCCAGCACGTCGAGCGCGCCTTTTACGTCGCCCGCGAGCTGGTCCATGGTGTAGTCGCCCTCGACCGGCTGGCTGCCGCCATGTCCGCGCATGTCGAGGCGCAGCACGCGATAGCCCGCGGCCAGCAGCGGCACCAGCTGTTCGGTCCACATGCCGCCGTCGGCGGCCAGCGAATGGGTGAAGCAGACCGCCGGCGCATTCTGCGGCCCGGCCAGGTCGAAGTAGATCTTACGTCCGTCGAGATTGAGCAGCATTTGAACCCCCTGTCATTCTGAGCGCACCGAAGGATCTCGCGCCAACCACGGTCGGCGTCTGGCCGCCATGTGAGGTCCTTCGCATTGCTCCAGGGCGGGGGGTGACCCCGCCCGAGACGACACTTAATCACATCGCCGAGATACCGCCGTCGATGATCACTTCCGAGCCGGTCATGAAGCTCGATTCGTCGGAGGCGAGGAAGACCAGGGCCCAGCCCACTTCCTCGGGCCGGCCGAGGCGGCCGATCGGGACCTGCTTGCCGAGCTTCTGCTGCATCAGGTCCTGGCCGAAGCGGTCGCGATACTTGTCGAGGATCGGCGTGTCGATGAAGGTCGGGTGCACCGAATTGCAGCGGATATTGTAGCCCGATTTGGCGCAGTGCAGTGCCACGGACTTGCTGAGCAGCCGGACGCCGGCCTTGGCCGAGTTGTAGGCGGCCATGTTGGCGCCGGCGATGATGCCCGAGATCGACGAAATGTTGATCACCGAGCCGCCCAGCCTCTGGGTATGCTTCTTGATCTCGGCGACGCCGTGCTTGCAGCCCAGGAACACGCCGTCGAGGTCGATGGCGTGGACCTTGCGCCATTCCTCTAGGGTAATGTCCTCGACCGTCTTGCTCAGGCCGATGCCGGCGGAGTTCAGCAGCACGTGGATGGCCCCGAACTTGTCGACCGTCTCCTGGATCGCGGCCTTCCAGTTGTCCTCGCTGGTCACGTCGAGCTTCACGAAATGCCCGGCCGAACCCAACCGGTCGGCGACGGCCTTGCCACGATCGGCCGCGACGTCGGCCACCACGACTTTGGCGCCTTCCTTGGCCATCAGTTCGGCGGCATTGGCGCCGAGGCCCGACGCGCCACCGGTGATGAGCGCAACCTTGCCGGCCAGACGATCCGTCATTTCTTCTTTCCTCCCGCGGCGGCCCCCGCTCTTGCCTCGCGGTGGGCGATGTAGGTCGTGGAGGCCACGATGATGGCGGCACCCACGAACGTCCAGATGTCCGAGGTCTTGCCCCAGACCGCAACATCCATCAAGGCGGCCCAGACGATGCCGAGGAAGGTGATGGACTGCAGGGCGGAAATGTCGAGCAGGCGATAGGCCCAGGTAATGAAAAAGTAGCCCATCGTTCCGAAGAAGCCGGCGGCCAGGAACAGCAGGAGCTGGTCGAGGGTCGGCGTCTGCCAGAACCACAGGCCGAGCGGGGTGAAGCAGATCGCGCCGATCACGCTCTGCCACAGCACCACGACGGCCGGCTTGTCGCGGCCCGACACGACCTTGGCTACGAGATTGGAGCCGGCGATCAGCGGCACGGCGCAGAGCATCATGATGATGCCGGGGTTCACGGTGACGAGGCCCGGCCGGACGATGATCAGCATGCCGACGAAGCCGATTCCGACCGCCAGCCAGCGCCGCCAGTGCACCGTCTCGCGCAGGAAAATCACCGCGCCCAGGGTGACGAAGATCGGCCCGGTGAAGCCCAGCGCCGCCATGGTGGCGAGCGGCAGCCAGACCACGGCCTCGTACCACAGCGCATAGCCCGACGTGTGGAACAGGCCACGAAAGCAATGGAGCTTCAGGTCCTGCGTCTTCATGCCGGAAAGGCCGGCCCGCCAGAAAAGATAGGGCGCGATCAGCGCGACGCCGGCGACCCAGCGGCCCCAGGCGACGTAGAGCGGCGGCATCTCGCTCGCCAGTTCCTTCACCGAGGCGTTCAGGAAGTTGAAGAAGAGGCCCGACAGCACGGCGAGGAAGAAACCGCGGGCCGTGCGCGACGGGATCAGGCGCGACAGGCTGTCGGTCGTGTCGATGGCGGAAGCGGACATGCGTGGCCAGAGGAGGCCGATATGGGATTGGGGTCAAGGCACTGCTTTTGCAGGTCAGCCCCTCGACGATCTTGCGCTCTGCGATCGTCACCGTGACAATGCCGCCTAGAGGAAAGCCATGCCCGATGCCATCGCCGAGACTGTGACGCACGCGGCCCCCGGCCATCCGCTCGACCCACTGACCGCCGACGAGATACGCCGAGCCTCGGCGGCCGTGCGCGCGGCACACGATCTCGGACCGGGCATGATGTTCGAAACGGTGAGCCTGCACGAACCCGACAAGAGCGTCGTGAAGGACTTCCGGGCAGATGCGCCGTTTCCGCGTGAGGCGTTCGTTTGCGCATTCGACCGCACCAACGGCCAGGTCTGGGAGGCCCGGGTGGATCTCGTCGCCGACAAGGTCGTCGACTGGCGGCACGTTCCCGGCGTCCGGCCGCGCATCCTGCTCGACGACATAATGCTGGTCGGAGAGGTGGCGCGGGCCGATCCGCGATTCCGCGAGGCCCTGGCCCGTCGTGGCATAACCGACATCGAAAACGTCCAGGTCGACCCCTGGTCGGCCGGCAACTACGGGCTGCCGGACGAAGAGGGCCGGCGGCTCTCGCATACTTTCTGCTGGTATCGGAGCGAGAAGAACGACAACGGCTATGCCCACCCCATCGAGGGGCTCTGTGCCGTCGTCGATCTCGACCGTGCCGAGGTGCTGCGTGTCGACGACTACGGCGTGGCCGATGTCCCGAGGCTCGATCGCAACTATGCCGCCCGCTATCGAAGCGTCTTTCGCGATGACGTGAAGCCGCTGGAAATCGTCCAGCCGGCCGGCCCGAGCTTCGTCGTCGAGGGCAACGAGGTACGCTGGCAGAAATGGCGCTTCCGCGTCGGCTTCAATGCCCGCGAAGGGCTGGTGCTGCATGCGATCGGCTACGAGGACGATGGACGGCTGCGGTCGGTGCTGCACCGGGCTGCGTTGTCGGAGATGGTCGTGCCGTACGGACACCCCGGTGGCGGGCATTTTCGCAAGAATGCCTTCGATGTCGGCGAGTACGGCATCGGGGTGCTGGCCAATTCACTGACCCTGGGCTGCGACTGTCTCGGCGCCATCCGCTACTTCGACGCCTGGCTGGCCGACAGCAAGGGCGATCCCTACTGCATCGAGAGCGCGGTTTGCCTGCACGAGGAGGATTTCGGCATCCTGTGGAAGCATACCGACCTGTTCACGGGCGAAGTCGATGTAAGGCGCGCCCGGCGGCTGGTCGTGTCGTCGATCTCGACCATCGGCAACTATGAGTACGGGTCTTTCTGGTATTTTCACCAGGACGGCTCGATCCACTTCGAAATGAAGGCGACCGGTATCATGAACACCGCCGGCCTCCGGCCCGGCGAAGCGCCGGACTATGGGACGATCGTGTCGCCAGGCGTCTATGCCCACTACCATCAGCACGTCTTCAACATGCGCCTCGACGTGGCGGTCGACGGCGAGCAAAACCGCGTCGTCGAGGTCGACACGGTGGCGCTGCCGATGGATGCCGACAACCCGTACGGCAATGCCTTCACCACGCGCCAGACGGTCCTCGAAACCGAGCAGGGCGCACAGCGCAACGTCGATTTCAACGCCGCCCGTTTCTGGAAGATCGAGAGTGCTGAGACCCGCAACCGGCTGGGCCAACCCACCGCCTACAAGTTGCTGCCGTTGAGCCCGATCCCCACCTTCTCACATCCCCAGTCGATGGTCTCCCGGCGGGCGGCCTTCATGACCCGGCAACTCTGGGTCACCGCCTACCATCCCGACGAGATTTACGCGGCCGGGCGCTATCCCAACCAGAGCAGCGGCGGCGACGGATTGCCGGCCTGGACGGAATCGGACCGCCCGCTGGTCGATACAGATATCGTGGTCTGGCACAGCTTCGGCTTGCACCACATTCCCCGCCCCGAGGATTTCCCGGTCCAGCCCGTGATCACCTCGGGATTCGCGCTTCACCCCAGCGGATTCTTCACGGAAAATCCGGCTCTCGATGTCCCGCCTTCCGCCAGCCGCATGAGCTGCTGCGTCGACTGACGCGCCCTCGATCGAGGAGATTGCCATGGATACGCTGATCGACACCGCATCGCGCCGCCGGACCCTGCCGGACAGGCCGGCCACGCCCATTCTGTTCGCGCACTTCGTGCTGCGCTCGTCGAACATGCAGTCGATGATCGACTGGTACTCGGCGGTGCTGAACATGCACGTGGTCCAGCGCACCGACTACATCTGCTTCCTGACCTACGACGACGAGCATCATCGCCTCGGCATCGTCAATCTGGCCGGGCTGAACGCGCCTGATGCGAAGACCTCGGGCCTGGCCCACGTCGCCTACACCTTCGCCGACATCGGCGCGCTGCTCTCGACGTACCGCCGCCTGAAGGCGCTGGGCATCGAGCCGTCGCGCTGCATCCATCACGGGCCGACAGTGTCGATCTACTATCGCGATCCCGACGGCAACGGCGTCGAACTGCAGGTCGACCGCTATGCGACGAAGGAAGCCACGGCCGCCTACTTCCAGACCGAGGCATTCAAAAGGAACCCGATCGGCGTCGCCTTCGATCCGGAGGCTCTGGTGAAGACCTATGAGGCCGGTGCGCCGGAGGGCGAACTGCTCGACATGCCTGACGGCCCGCCCGCCGCACCGCAATCGGCGCCTTCCCCTCGTTAGTACCGTGCGGGCTCTCGCGAGAAGGCGCTGACGCCCGCCGGCGCGTTTCCAACGCGCCTAGAAAAGCCAGATCAGCGTCGAGCCGCCGATCAGGCCGATGGCGATGGCGGTGCCGACCATGACCTTGATGGACGGGCGATAGGATTCGTCGTCGATCGTCTTGCCGACATGGAGGTAATGCCAGGTCGAGCCCACCAGCATGACGATGCCCAGGATCACCAGGCCGATGCCGAGCTTCTCGACGTGGCGGTTTGCGAGATCGCGGACGTCCGGGATGACCTGATGCATCTCCATCAGGAAGAGCGCGAAGCGGTTGATGGCAACGCCGAGCGTCATCACTGCGATCGCCGTCCGGATCCACGCGAGGAACGTGCGCTCGTTGGCCAGATGATCGGTGACGTGCAGGCTTTTCTTCGGACTGTCCACGGTGACTCCTGCGTCTGGCGCCGGCTAGAGGTCCTTCGCTGCGCTCAGGATGACAATATTGCTGCAATTGACGCAGTGAGCCGATCAAAAAGACGGTGTCATCCCGAGCGCAGCGAGGGACCTTTCGCTTCTCAAATGAAAAAGGCGCGATCCCTGGGGGATCGCGCCTCGTTCCGTCCCGGTTAAGAGACTCAGTTGTACTTGGCGATCTCGAGACGGCCAACCTGGTCGCGATGGACTTCGTCCG
>Ga0182739_1002750_pt1 | contig 16109 bp, 15 predicted proteins | sample eDN5th30CBELigBY_FD_128873 | JGI IMG/M metagenome (GOLD analysis project Ga0182739, IMG submission 128873) | Enriched backyard soil microbial communities from Emeryville, California, USA - eDNA 5th pass 30_C BE-Lig BY (version 2) (version 2) | ecosystem: Environmental > Terrestrial > Soil >... | reverse complement strand
TTTGCCAGATATTACGGGTTAACGAATAATCAAATTTTTACACTACAAAACGAAATGACGAATATATGCAAAAAAGCAGCAGAATACATCGAAGAATGTGGACACCATTTAGGTGATATTGCAATTGATTTGGTTGTTGATAATGAGTTAAAGATATGGATACTGGAGTTTCAAGGTGGCTATGGGGCTGAAATAAAAGAGAGAAATATGCCAAATAAGTTGTATGAAAAGTTAATGATAACACCTTTGGAATATGCGAAGGCGTTGACAGGGTTTTAAGTTTTTTAATTATACTAAAATATTTATTTTTGTTTTTTGAAGAGGTCTAATATCGTGTTTTTCTTAAAATAACTTGTTTGCATTTCACTTTTTAGCAGGTCATGACATATATTCTACATTAGAGATGATGACCTTAAATATCGAGTAAACAAAAAGAAAACTCGATAATAAGAAGGAGTGAAAAAAATAAATGGCATTTAGCTTATGGAAATCGGAAAAAGAGGATCTGCAGGGCGAAAAAATTAAGCAACTTGAAGAAATGGTGTCGAAGTTAGAACTTAAAGTAAATGATTATGAAAGTGCTCTAAGTAAAATCCAACTTAATGAACCACCTCATAATGATAATCAAATAATTGATATTTACACAAGAATTGAAAAAATATATGAAAATGAAGAAACTTATCACAATAAGATTCAACAACTAGAAAGTGAGGTTTACAGTTATAAAGAAATTCTTAGTACAAATGAGATAAACTTGAAAGAATTAACAACAAAAGTACAGGATCTACAAAGAATACAAGAACTACAAAATATACAAGGCCCTGATAACTCTTCGGCCAATGAAAGCAAAAGTAAGGATATATCAGAACGAGAGCAAAGTAATTTGAAAAGCAAAGGAAAGAAAAAACGAAATATAAATTTTACTAATAAAAATCAATCAATATTTTTATATGGGAATTCATTCGGAGAAACGATTCAACGTGTTTCACCACAAGAAAAGTCAATAAAGAATAACGGTAAAAATCAAAAAATAAAGAAAAAAGCAAAAAGTAATTTCATATCAGGTTCAGAATTTATCAATCGATATTATCCAAAAGGTGAGGCACCTAATCATGTAACAACCTTTAATCCTACGAAATATACGTAATGGATAGATAAATATAAGCATTTCTAAAAAGGTCACTCATCATGTATTTTAATTTAGTGACCTTTAAATAGTTTATGTGTTCTTTTTATAGTTTCTTTTGTAGGTTTCTATTGTGTTATACATTGGTTTTAAGGCATCGAGCTCTAGAAAGCCTTTTATTTGAGGTGCTGAATTCGCTTCGATTATCCAAATATCACCTGATTTATCAATACCAATATCGAAACCCCAAATTCTATTGTTAGGAAAATAATTACTTAAACATTTTGACGCGGCAATAGTTATTGTCTCGATGAAATTCAATATCTCATTTATCTTTAAATTTTGTATATCTGATTTTTTCAAGGCATCTTCCACTGTACAGATGTTTGCTCCATTTGTGAAATTCGTTACAGCATAACCTTCCTTTGCTATTTTGGCATACTTTCCAGTTACGACCCAATCAAAATTATTACTTTGGACAATGTATCTTAAATCAATAGGTCTCTCTGAGAAGGTAGCAAGCGAAAGATAGTTTTGAATCATATTTGGAATAAGTATAGATTCTCTATTTTTTAAATAAGTAAAAAGGTTAGTTTTGCCAAGAATATATTTTTTTTTGTTTAATAAAAGCAATTCGTATTTCTCAAGCCCTATTTCTGTTATGAAGATAACTCCTTTTCCGAGAGATCCCATCGAGGGTTTTACAACGATTTTATTATTTTTCTCAATTAAAGAGAAAAGATTTTTTTTCGTAAATATTTTTGTTTCTGGTACAAACTTAGCTAACTTTAAATCTTCCAGGAATAACTGATGTTTATGAAATTTATTATTGATTTTGGGATTATGCATATCATTCACCTCATCATCAATTTCCCATTAATTGATTGTTATTGAATTATATATTCATAAAATGCTTTAGAAGATGTCAAATATAATTTAAAAATTAAAAATTTTTTAGGTTTAAATACTATTTATTTTATTTAAGGAGCTCAGTTATGGGGAATTATTTTGGAATATTAGTTAGTTCATTCGTTTTTAATAAAATTAGGAAACAAATACCTACTAATGAGTTTATACAATTTTATGAAGATGCTTGTACAGAATTTGGGTTTACTCCGTGTTTTTTTAGAATTAATGACATAGTTGTTAAACAGGAAAATATGAAGGCATTAGTTCGAGTGAATGAAAGTGAGTATCGGGTGAAAGTTATTTCTAGACCAAAAGTTATTCATAATCGAGGATTAGGATTTCAAAAGAGAGAGCAAAAAAAAATCGAGTCATTAAAAAATGAAGGTGTAATGATCTTTAATGAATGTACTCGTTATGAAAAGTTAGAAATTCATAATTTACTTATAAAAAATAATGAAATCAAACCGCATTTACCAGTTACATTATCTGCGAATAAAAATAACTTTTATCAAATGTTATTAAAACATAAAGAAATTCTAATAAAACCCAGTAATGGTACTTTGGGAAATGGAATCATTAAAATTTCTCATAAGAATAATGACATATGGTTATATACGAATCTAGAAACAGAACAACAATTTTCGGTCAAAAAAACATTACCGATTTATATAGAAAATATTATAAGAGATTCAAAAAACATTATTCAACAAAGAATTCAACTTGCAACCTATCAAGGGTGCCCTTTTGATATTAGAGTTTCGGTTCAGAAAAATCAATCTGGAATTTGGCAAATTTCTGGGGTAGTGGCAAAAGTCGCGAAAAAGGGGATGTATGTTACGAACGTGGCAACTGGAGGTAAGTGCTACCCCTTAGAAACCATCTTCAAAAATAAATCAAGGTTTGATATTAATCATCTCAAAAAGGACATTGAAAAATTTGCATTATTAGTTTGTGAACATCTTGATAACCATCTTCCATATTTTGCAGATGTAGGTTTAGACATAGGATTAACAAATGATGGATTTCCTATGTTTATAGAATGTAATTGCAGAGATTTACGTTACTCATTTAAGGAAGCAGGTCTTATTGATGAATGGAAATCCACTTTTTATACACCGGTAGGTTATGCGAATTATTTATTAGAAAAATAGTAATGCGGATTATATATTTTCATGTATATAGAACATTAATTTTTTTGCTTATCACAATGTTTTTAGTTTATATTTTATATCTGACCTGTGAACTGTTTATTTCTACTTGGCTAGAAAACCCCATTATAGATAAAATTTATCTTTTTGCATTACTTTTGGATCTCCATTCCTCTTCTCGATTTTTTAATTTTCCTTTGTGGTATTTCTTCGTGTCTAATAAAATTTATCTTTGTTTTACTAATATATCTTTAATACATCTTTTTACTTGAAAATGCGGTATCGAAAAGTCTTGTTTATCGATCTGGTTAGATACACATTTTAGAGTGTCATAGGTAAAACAAACACTCTAAAAAATGTTAGATACCATAAAATATCTTATGACAGTTATTATAAGGGTCCTTTGCGGTATCCAATTCTACTATTAAAAAACTGTATTCAAGGTGAAATATATAGGGAAGAACTTGAAATTGCTAAAAAGGTTATAACGGACGGCTAGGAAATAAGGAAAAGGATATATACCGTAGGAGGCGATTAGAATTAAGGAAAATAAGCATTATTCAATGATTATTTCTGGAGCCAAAGGTTATTTAGGAACTTTAGCTTGTGATTTTTTTCAAACAAAAGGTTGTAAAGTATACAAAGCATCTCGTACTCCTGGAAGTGATATTAAGTTTGATCTCAGTCAACCAGAACAATTTTCTGAATTAAAAATAAATGTTCCGATCGATATTTTTTTACACACAGCTGCTGCTAACGAAAATAAATGTCGGGAAAAGCCTTATGAAAGTATATCTCAAAATGTAATTGGCACAAAAGCAGCTTTAGATTTTTGTGTCGCAAATGATATTAAATATTTTGTATATATATCCACATTTCACGTGTTTGGAAATCATAATGAGGAGATTAATGAAGATGTTACACCGATGTCTAGAGATGATTATGGATTAAGTCATTTTCAGGCAGAACAGTATGTAAAAATGTACACGGAACTAGGTTATATCAAAGGAATAATAATTAGACCAAGTAATTTATTTGGAGTACCAGATTGTTTAAATAATTTTAAACGATGGACACTTGTTCCATTTGCTTTTTGTAAAGATGCAGTTCAGTCAAAGTGTATTGTGTTAAATTCACCGGGCTTACAAGAAAGAAATTTTGTATCAGTACATGACGTATGTGAGGTTATATATCACGTTATCCCCAATATTGAAAAATATCCATTACTACATGTTCCCGGACCGGAAACAATGAATATAAAAGAACTAGCCATTAAGGTAAAGTTAATCATGCTTAATTACTATAATACTCCAATAGAGCTTAAACTGCCGGAGTCTAATTCTTTCTCTTTATTGTCACCTACAAAATTAAATTTTTCGAGTATGTATTTAGATTCAATTTATAAACCTAGTGATACGATTGATCAGCATATAATTCAATTATGTGGAAAGTTGAGAGGTGAATAATTAATGAAAAGTAAACAGGAGATTAAGATCAGTGTATGTATGCCAATTTATAATGAAGTTGATACGGTTGATCAATCAATCAATAGCATATTAAATCAGACTTATAAAAATTTTGAATTATTGATTTCTGATAATTGCTCATCAGATGGAACGTATGAAAAATTACAACAATACAGAGACCCAAGAATTAAACTATTTAGGACAGAGGAAAATATTGGATGGAGGTTAAATTCAAATCAATTACTCTCAAAAGCTACTGGTAAATATGTTGTAACACAACATGGTGACGACTATTATAAAAGTGATTTTTTTCTAGAGAGACTTGTGAAATTATATGAGGTAAATAAAAACGTAGGTGTAATACATTATATACCTAAAAAAGATTTCGAAATTGTATTTAAGAATAAAAATAGAATGTCTCCAAAAGAGTATTATTCTTTTATCGGTAGCTTAAGATATATGCCTCCTCCATCTTTAACCTCTTATCGAAATGATGCTATTCAAGGAACTGAATATTACCAAGTAGATGATTGGACTGGAGAAGCTAGGCTTTCATTAGAAATTGCAAATCGTGGTTATGAAGCGTTACTTCTTGAAAATCAATATATTAAAAGAGGAACGGGTCTTACTGAAGAACGTAAAGAGAGACTTGATCCATTATATTTAAAAGAACGATACTCACAAAGATATCGTTTTTATTTAGAACATCAAACCGATCCAAAAATCCATGGTGAGGATTTAAGCTATCTTTTAGAGTGGATGAAAAAATTAGCTAATAAGATTTGAGGACAAATTGTTAATCTTAGAATCATTTAATATAAGGGAGAGAAAATACATGAAAGTCGTAATATTGGCGGGTGGATATGGCACAAGATTAAGTGAAGAAACTGACAATAGACCTAAACCAATGGTGAAAATCGGAGAAATACCAATAATTTTACACATTATGAAAATATATTCAAGCTATGGATTTTACGACTTTATTATTTGTCTTGGTTATAAAGGTGAAGTTATTAAGGAATATTTTTCAAACTATTTTTTGCACAATTCTGATGTTACCTTTCATTTTAACGAAAATAATAAAATGACAGTACATCAACACTATACGGAACCTTGGACAGTGACATTAGCTGATACAGGTAAAGATTCAATGACTGGTGGCCGTGTAAAAAGAATAAAGAAGTATATAGGAGATCAGCCTTTTATGCTGACTTATGGGGATGGAGTAGGTGATGTAGATATTTCTAGATTAGTAGAATTTCACCGATCACATGGAAAGCTGGCAACAATAACAGCAACACAACCTAGTGGGCGTTTTGGTATCCTAACCATAGCTTCTGACAATCGAGTTGCAAAGTTTGAGGAAAAGGCTGAAGGGAATATTGGATTGGTGAATGCTGGCTTTATGGTTCTACAGCCTGATGTGTTTGATTATATTGAAAATGATCAAACTGTGTTTGAAAAAGAGCCACTTGAGCGACTAGCTAGTGAGAACCAGTTGATGGCATTTGAACATAAGAACTTCTGGCATCCAATGGATACACTACGTGATAAGAGACACTTAGAGCAATTGTGGAATTCAGGGAAAGCACCTTGGAAAAAGTGGAAATAAACTTACTATAGAACGAGGAGTGAGACCTATGATTGATTCCGATTTTTGGAAAGGTAAAAAAGTGTTTGTTACTGGACATACGGGGTTTAAAGGATCTTGGTTATGTCTATGGCTACATTCTCTAGGTGCTGAGATTACAGGGTACTCTTTAAAACCGAAGACAAAACCAAACTTATATGATTTATGTCGTACGGATGAATTAGTAACATCAATTTATGGGGATATACGTGATTTAACCAAGTTACAAACTGCAATAATTAATGCTAAGCCAGAAATTGTTATTCATATGGCTGCACAGTCAATCGTGAGACATTCTTATTATGAACCTGTTCAAACATATGAAGTTAATGTTCTTGGAACAGTAAATGTACTAGAGGCTATAAGAAACGCTATTAATAAGGGAATTTCCATTAAGACTTTTATTAATGTGACATCGGATAAATGTTATGAAAATAAAGAATGGACTTGGGGGTATAGAGAGGATGATCAACTAGGCGGATATGATCCTTATTCGAATAGTAAAGCTTGTTCAGAACTTGTTACATCATCTTATCGAAATTCATTTTTTAATCCAATACATGTTGATCAGCATGGATTAAATATTGCGACTGCTAGAGCAGGAAATGTTATAGGTGGTGGAGATTGGACTAAGGATAGATTAGTTCCTGATTGTATACGAGCGATTTTAAGTTCTAATCCTCTAAAAATTCGAAATGCTAATGCAATCAGACCATGGCAACATGTTTTAGAACCACTTTCTGGATATTTGGTTCTTGCACAAAAAATGTTTAATTCTAGTGGTCAATACTCCCAAGGATGGAATTTTGGACCAGATAGTCAAGATGAAAGAACTGTTGAGTACGTAGTTCAATATCTGATAAAAAAGTGGGGTAAGGAAATACCCGTGAAACAAATTAATGGAGAGGCTCATGAAGCCCATATTTTAAAACTCGATTGCTCAAAATCAAAGTCTGTACTAAAGTGGAATACTAGGTGGAATCTAGAAATAGCTTTAGATAAAGTCATAGAATGGACGAGAGTCTATCAATCTGGTAATGAAGTAAGAGAAATATGCCTTTCTCAAATTAACGAATATTCAAGCTCGAAGGGGGAGTCAAAAGATGCAAATCCAAATGCGTGAGACAAAAGTTCCAGGTTGTTATGAAATAAAAGTACCTGTATTTACAGATAAACGTGGTGTGTTAATTAAAACATTTCAACATGAAGCATTTAAGGAGCAAAACTTAACTAATATACTGAATGAAAGCTATTACACAATATCTCAGACTAATGTTTTAAGAGGTTTGCATTTTCAACTACCTCCAGAAGACCATGTTAAAATAGTTCACTGCATTTCAGGTGATATTCTTGATGTTGTTGTTGATTTAAGAGTGGGATCTCCTACTTATGGTAAACACGAATCTTTCCATTTAACACCGGAGAATGCAAATATGGTCTATATCCCTGCTGGATTAGCACATGGTTATTATGTTAATAAAGGCCCAGCAATCATGCAATACCAAGTATCTAAATCGTATTCATCAACTCATGATTCTGGTATTAATTGGAGATCTGTTGGGATACCTTGGCCAGAAAAAAATCCAATAATATCGGAAAAGGATAAACATTTGAAGCATTTTGATGATTTTCAAAGCCCTTTTTACTTTTAAGCCTCTCACCCCTCAATAACTGAATCTATTTAATAGTTGGAATTTCCCCAAAATAAACTGACAATCATCTTGATAACATTCTGTTAGAATACAGAGAAATTTTATGAATGAGATTTGGGGATTTTTTTGTGTATAAAAAAAGATTGATGCTGTAGATACACAACAGCATCAATAAGGAACAATGGTAGGTGAAAATGAAGATTGGTTATTTAAAGTGGATTCATTACATAGAGAACTTGGCCTATTATATGGAATATTTGTTTCTATAAGGAAAAAATAGAGGGAGGGGGAAATTATCTTATTTTCCCCTGTTTTTGCCCCATCTTACCCATATCATATAGTCAATGAGAGATGACTATATATTTTTAATACTAAATATTAAAAAAGTGGATTGGGGTAACGTCTAGTATAAAGGAAAGAGGGTAACTATTCTAAATTTTCACTCCAGTAATATCTTGAATAAATTTTTTTATTCGAACTCTTGACGTACCTTTGCTGTCGTTATAAATATATCTTTTATATATAGTTTGCTTTTCTAATATAGAGTGTTTGCATTTAACTGGGTTTTCTATCATATTATTTATAATTTCGTTTAATTGTTGAAGGTTATTGGACGATGTCACTAATGGACTTTTTGCAAAATATGAATGCTCCCGATTTAATTCGTCCTGGAAAAAATTAATACTGATCATTGGTTTATCCAATAAAATTGCTTCTAATCCTACACATGAAAATTGTGTGAAAACGATATCTGAATTATTAATAAGATCGTATAATTGTATATCATTTGTTGAAATAAGTTTAATAAATGGGTACTTTTTAAGATAAGAATTACTAAGAGTACTTTTAGCTTGCCTAGGATGTTTTTTGATAATAAAAACTACTTTATCTCTATGAGGATAAAGTGATTGAATTAGTGCATCTAAAATAACTTTATTTATTTCTTCGGGGTGAACAGGTTGTTCGGCATAAAAAAATACTAATTTATCAGATGCAAAATCTAGTAATCTAGCTAACTGATTTTTATTCATCCAGGTGTCAGTAAAAATACGATCAAATCTTGGATTTCCTATTATTTTAAATTTTTGAGGGGGTACACCAAGTTCTGTCATTCTATCAATGTCAAATTGCCCAAATGTAATATAATAGTCTGGATTCATAGACATTAGCTGATAATGACTGTTTAGAAACAATTGTATGTTAATTGATGGTATATTTCGTTGTTTACACATGTGAACTAAAATATAATTCATGGGAAGTAGAGAAACATCTTGAACCACTCCTTTTATATTATTTTGCATAAAAATTAGTTCAATACCATCGATCAAGCGTATGATGTGTGCTAATTGTTTACACATCCAAACTCGAAAACCTTTACTTCGGAAAATGGTAGGAACTTTTTTATCTTCGGAAACCATATGAATTTGCTTAATCAGTTGCTTTTCAACTATACTATCTAAAGGAACAAGGTTTGCTGGATTAATATAAGGAGGTCTTTCTCTTTCGTCTTTTACATATTCATCGCAAAATATTCCACTTTCTGTATCAATATCTAAGACATCTACAAAACGACTTAAGATTATTTTATGAGGTTTTGCAACATTGGGGTTATAAGGGAGCTGCTTTACTTCTTCATTATCGAATAATACTCCATATAATTTTCTTTTCTGATCTTTAGACATAATCATATTTTTTGAACTTAAATTTTCATAATTACGAATTGCTATTAATCTGTAAAAGTTAAATATCATCGCTCTCGCAACAGGTATATCCTTATATGTTATATGTTTAAAAACTTTAAGAAAATGGTGTGTTAATTCATATGCTTTAAAAGTGATGTGATTGATACTTATATGATCCATGATTTCCCCCTTATTTTAATTTGAATTTCTGAATTTTTTCAGAAGAACTTTTTCTGATATTTATTCATAAAAAAAGACGTTCACAAACGAAAACTGACTAAATGTATAGATAAGAGAGTGAAATAGTTACCAGCATTAAACAATATACAAACAGTTATTGTTATTTTAAATTTGATAAATTTCTATTCGTATTATTAAAGAATAAAATTTAAAAAGTTGGTATAGATAAAGTTTAATGTTAATCCAAGTTCATTCTTAATTAGAGGAATAGTCATTCTTAGAAATAATTCTCGCAGGAACACCAACAGCTACACTGTTATCCGGGATATCAGAAATTACAACAGAACCAGCTCCGATTATACAATATTTCCCTATTTTTTTATTTGGTATCACTAGTGTTCCAACCCCTAAATCACTCTGTTCTCCAACTGATACATTTCCAGCTAAATGGCTACCTGGTCCAATGTTTACATGGTCTGCAATGTTGCAGTCATGGTCTATACTGGACGATGTATTTATAATGCAATTTTCACCGATAATTGTATGTGTGTTTATTACTGACCCGGCCATTACTGAGCTTCCTATACCTATACTTGAATTTTGTGAAATAATACTGCCAGGATGTATAATAGACATTAGTGATAAATTATGACTTTTAATTAATTCTATTTTTTCTTTCCGTATAGTTGTGTTTCCAATAGCAACATGCCAATGATCGATTTTAGTACTCAATCTCAGTATGTTTTCAAGTCTATCTGGATACATGTTATATTTTTCAAATGTAGTTTCGAATGGAACAGAAGAAAAAAATAAGAAATCATGTTTGTTCTGGGTCATTTCTAATATTTCCTTAATGACCTTTGCATGTCCTCCAGCTCCAATTATTCCAATCATAATATATTCCTGCTTTCATGAATGCTATTTTTCCATCAGAAATGAAGCCATTTGGAAATCCAATTCGGTATCAATGTCAATTGAGTGGTTGCGTGACATTACATAGGGGAACGTCTTTGTACTATAAAAAGATTTATTTTGTTTTAAATATGATGTATTAACTATATATATTGCTCCATTTAAACGATAAATACTATTATCTGTATTACAATTCTTATAGGATTTGTTTTGAAAGAATGGTTTGATCGTACCTTCCTGTTCCATAGTCATGAAAGAATTTGTATGGTATTCCAAAGAGCAGACACTTAAAACAGAATCAGCTTTTTTATATTGAAATAATTTTAATGCTTCATCGATATTACTGTGAGTTCGTAAAGGGGAGGTAGGTTGTAAGAGAACAAGAATATCTGGTTCATATCCCTCTTTTGATTTATATTCTGATAACACATGCAAACATGCATCAATGGGACTTGAATGATCCTCAGCTAAGTAACCCGGCCTTAAAAAAGGTACCTCAGCACCAGCATTAATAGCTACTTCAGCAATTTCGGGACTATCGGTTGATACCATATAACGTGTAATTAATTTCGAACGTTTTGCTGATTTAATTGTGTATTCTATAAGGGGAATTCCGTTCAGCTTTTTTATATTTTTACCGGGTAATCTTTTCGAACCACCTCTTGCAAGTGTTATTCCTAACACATTATCCAAAATACCACTCCTTCATATCTAATGTAATCGTATATTGGAACATTGTTATAATATGACAATCAAAAAACCCTAATTAAAACTTCAACTGATATCTTAAGAATTTTTTTTCTTTATCTAGTTAATATTTAAATTAATTAATTGTTTTTTTCATTTTTTCATACAATGTCAAACATTTTCTATATTGTTCAGAAATGGAAACAAGCTGTTTATCTTTTCTATCATCAAAGAAAGATTCAACTAAGCGGAATAAGCCCGGTTTATATAATAGATCGATATCATCTTTAAATGTTACTTTTTCATAGTTAAATGATCCTAATTTTTGAATGTGTAACTCTTCTAATGGTTTCAAAAGTAATCTTCTTTTTTTGGTAACTAATTCTATTCCCCATCTTCCAGGAGCGTTCCAATTTGCATGATATGAGAAAAGGGCTCCGTTTTTTGTAATCCCAGCACCAGAATAGATAGAACCAGAAGGGTGCCAACTAAGTGATCCAGAAGTATATGAATGAAGGGACAATGGTTCTCCCCCTAAATAATAAGCTAAATCAATTACATGGGTTGAATTAGCCAAAAACCAGTTCTCTTTTATTATATTATTAACTTTAGTTTTTTCTAGAATATGCCCTAACTCTGTAAAGTCAAACATAAAAGATTGAACTCCTCCATCTTCCATAATAAAATCACGTGCATGAAGGGTCGAAGAATAAAAACGACGGTTATATGCTACATATAAGGTTGCGTTTTGTTTTGTAGATTCTTCAGCTAATTTTTTTATGTCTTCAAGTTTCATGCCACCTGGTTTTTCAACTAAAATATACTTTACTCCATGATTGAGAAGTTCAAGGGTTACTTGTGATAATTGGTCAACACTTACACATACGATTGCTGATGAAGGAATTTTACTATTTTGATTTAAATAATTTCGTATACCTCCTGTTTTAGCATGAATGCCTGTTTTGTTAAAAAATAATTCCGCTGATGCTGAACTGCGTCCAATACATGTAAATTGTATTCCTTGTGCTTTTAGGACCTTAGCATATTCTATTGCCATTGCTCCAGCTCCAACCAATAAAGTATGTTTTAGGAGATGGGACATGATTTATGACTCCAATTGGAATGTTTTTTTAAATGAATACCTATCGAATGAAGTAAAGGGATATGAAGAGACCAAGATATGTTGTATGTTGGAAGATTACATTTTCCATTATCTAATATATCTTTTACCACAAGATTGGTGAGCTGACTTTGATATGGAACAGGGCAATTATATTGGCACCATTCCCAATTTGATGTTTGTTCTGAGATATAAGCTAATTGATCGTTAAGATTAACTATGCAACGTAAATTTGATGTAGTTATTTGTATTAAAAGTGGGGCATTTCCTTTTGGATAGGAAGTCATTAACAAGCTATTTCCATGGTCACTTTTACCCAATAAAGACCCTGTTACTTCAATAAATCCTTCTCGTTTACTTTGAAGAATCGTTGAATCAAGTAGACTTGAATCAAGCTCAAAATTAGTTTCATTTGAAAGGAATGAAAAAAGGTCAAGGTGATGGATTGCATTCGAAGCTAAATTCCATAGGCTACCGCTTATTTGATAATTAATATGATCATTTAAAGGTGACATTTTTGTTAGTCTCTCTTTTAGATCAACAAAAAAAGGATATATTCTTATTGGGCAGTTTACCCATGCTTTAACTCCTTTTTCATTCATTAATAAATTGATTTTTGAGAAGGAATCTTTGTGTTGAAAAACGACTTTTTCTAACAGTAAATATCTTACATCTTTTTCTTTTAGTAAGTTTTCCACGACTTTCTCTCTCACACCAGCAGTAGTTGATATTATTGCTAAATCAATATTTGAAGATAAGGAGTCCATCGAAGTAAAATATTCCACTATATGATTGTGTTCTGGGGAGGGTGATTCGTTGTATGTTTCTTTTGCTTTATTTAATGAATCTAATTCTAGGTCTACGACTTGAATATTTATCGGAACCGTCAAAAGTTTCAGTGCTTGCAGATGTCTTCTACCAATTTGACCTGCACCAATTATTGCAATCATATTTTTTTTCATTTAGTTCAACCCCTTTTTAATTATTTAATATATTGTTCGATATTATAATTTTCACTCTTATAATAGGTGTGGTCATCTTTTAGTGAAATTCTAGATGCAATATCCTTAAGAAAAGAAGGGGATATAGCCAATCTTGAAAACAAATTATATACTTCTTTAATGTTTTTAACATATAAAGGTGTTCCTTGAAGATAATATATATTTTTTTGGGAAGAATAAAATACTACAGCTTTTCTTAAAATTAATGCTTCATAAGCAACTGCAGAGGAATGAGTTATTAATAAATCACATTTAGATAATAGTTCTTGAATGGTAATAGTATTGTGCTCATAAAGAAAAGAATTAGGTGAACTAACTAAATTTTTAAAATTTTTAATATCTTGGTCTGGATGTAATTTGTAATGAATTTGAAATTTCCCTGCAAACTTACTTGAAGATGATTCAATATGTTGAATCAGCCTTTTATTGAATTCAATCGATAAAGGTTGTAAAGCAACAAGTATATTTATTGGCAATCTATTTTCATTTGTTTTAATTGGTTTATTAGATGAGGTTGTTTTGGTATTTTTTATTTTAGTTATTAATTTTTTACTTTTTGGGAAATAGGGAGGGACTATTTTCATTTTTGCTTTCGGAGCACCGAATGCAGAAATGAAATCAAGATGAGACTTTCCCCAAACAAGGTTAATATCAGCATTAATCGGGAGATGGCCAATTTCACCCATAATTCCATGCTGGAAGTTTATTGTTTCTATTTTTCTACTTTGTGCAAAAGTAGTTATTAATGCTCCGTGTCGATTAATTGTAGATCCATAGATTGTTTTTAAAAAAGAGTATTTCTCGAATAGCGAATGAACCTTTCGTATATATACTAATAATTTTTTAACAGAACTTCTCATCCAGTTTATAAATAATTTATTTTTAAAAAAAGTTGGAGTATTTTTGTTGCGGAATATTTGATTTAGTTGAATATTTACTTTTTTTTCTTCCTTAATAGGTATTTCCTTTTCCGGTAATTGATTTAAATTATATAATGGACGACATTGTTTATTTTTTAACATTTTATTATATTCATTTTGATGATGTGCTAAATATATACATTTTTGTTTTATACCGGAGGTTAAAGGGAATAAATCAGAACGAACTAATATATATGAACCTTCTTTATTATAAAGTTCATTCTTTATTAAATAGGGGTCACATGCGTTCTGAATATTAAGGTTAAGTTTTAAATTCCTTTTTTTGAAGCCAGTTTTGGATATATGTCTTTCTACGAATTTTTGGAAGTCTCTTAAAAGTGGGATAGATATTGGTATATGGTCATAAAAAACCGATGAAAAAGTTTGCAAAAAATCAATGGTATAAAACCAGATTATTCTATTTTTTTCATCCATCATACATCACAATATTCCATTATTGATCTTTACTAATAAATTAACAAGTTCATTTTCATCTAAAACCTTAACTTGATCTGAGCGAAAAATTGGTTTTGTATTATTTTTGAAATGATAAAAGCCATGAACATCATCAGGTAGAATAACCAATAACTCATCATCCTCCACAATATGTTCAACTTCATTAGAATGTAGGAGTTCTTCATACAGTTTTTCCCCTGGTCGAATCCCAATTTGTTTTATAGTAAGAGCTTGTGATCCGTTTTTTTCGAAGAACTTTTTAATGGTTTCTGCCAGTGTTAGAATATTTACAGCGTTCATTTTAAATATGAAAATTTCTCCACCCATTGAATAATATGCAGAATTTATTGTTAATTTTGCCGCATCTGAGATTGTCATGATAAATCGGGTCATCCTAGAATCTGTTACTGTTAATGCCTCTCCATCTTTAGCCTGATCTATAAACAATGGTATAACTGACCCTCTAGAATTTAATACATTTCCAAAACGTACTGTGCAGAACTTTGTTAGATGGTTATTAATCATGAAATTTGCATTTTTAAATAACTTTTCAGCTATTAATTTGGTGGCCCCCATAGTGTTAGTAGGATTTACAGCCTTGTCAGTACTAATATTCACGACTTTTTTCACTTTATTATTAATACAAGCCTTAATTAGGTTTTCACTTCCAACCACATTTGTTTTTACAGCCTCAAATGGGTGTTCTTCACAGACAGGTACTTGTTTTAATGCAGCAACATGAAACACTAAATCAATCCCTTTAGTTACATACTCTACAGAATCATATTCACGGATATCCCCTAAGTGAAAATAAACATTTTTATGTTGAATGTATTTTTGTTTCATTAAATATTGTTTGCTATCATCTTTACTAAAAATGATTATTTTTTGAGGATCATATTCTAGTAAAGAAGACACAATATTTTGTCCGATCGATCCGGTTCCTCCAGTTACTAATATATTTTTATTTTTGAAAAAGGTCTTCAATTTTTCTTGATCAACCAAAGGAGTACACCTCTTTTCTTTTAGGTACTTAATAGTTAGGTTATGAATAAGTTTAGAAGGGTGAAACGGTCAGAGGTCTATTTTAAATAGTTAAATATAAGTGAGTGTCGGTAGAGAACTGTCCATGATGATTAATAAACATTGATAAAATTTATGTAGTGTAATGTGGATTCAAGCTTAAATAGAATGTTATAGACAATAGTGGAATTGTTTCA
>Ga0182739_1002749_pt1 | contig 16110 bp, 10 predicted proteins | sample eDN5th30CBELigBY_FD_128873 | JGI IMG/M metagenome (GOLD analysis project Ga0182739, IMG submission 128873) | Enriched backyard soil microbial communities from Emeryville, California, USA - eDNA 5th pass 30_C BE-Lig BY (version 2) (version 2) | ecosystem: Environmental > Terrestrial > Soil >... | reverse complement strand
CGCGGCCACGATCAGCTGCGCGCCGAGCCAGCGGGTGCGTGAGACGGGTCCCGCGAGGGCGAGCTCGAGACGGCCGCTGCTCTCCTCGGTGCGCGGACGCTGACCCATGACGACGGCGTAGGCGGCGCAGCAGACGGCGGCGAACATCATCATCACGTCCAGGAACGCCGCGGCGAACAGGGCGGGATCGGTGCCGAACAGCTGTCCCAGCGCCGGGTTGGTCTCGACGAGGTCCGAGACCATGGCATCCAGCGTCGACATCAGCGTGCCGGTGCCGAACCACATCGCGCCCAGTCCCAGCCCCGTCCACAGCAGCGTGCCGCGCTGCTGCGCCCACGCCAGGGCAAGCGGGCTGCGCAGCACCGTGGGAGCGTCGGCGCGACCCGGTCGGGATGCGAGCAGTCCCGCGCCGAAGTCGCGTCTGGTCGCGAGCACCGCTGCGAGGACGAGCAGCACGGCCACGGCACCCGCGGCGAGCAGCAGCGGCCACCAGCGCAGGTCGACGAAGGCGCGGGTCTGCTGCGCCCACGCGATGGGCGAGAACCAGGACAGGGCCGATCCGCCCTGCTCCTGCACGTCGCCCGCGGCGCGGATCGCGACGGCGAGGCCGAACACGGCGACCGAAAGGCCGGTGGCGGTGCGGGGCTGGGCGGTCACCTGGCACATCACGAGCGCGAAGGCGCCGAACACGAGGGCGACCAGCGCCGAGCCCAGCATCATGGCCAGCGCGTCGATCAGCGGCGTGCCGGGTGCGACGGCGACCATCGCGAGCGCGGCGACCGCGCCGATGACGATCAGCAGGCAGGTGAGCGTGAGCAGCGTCGCGACGGCCGGCGCCTGCCTGCCGACGGCGCTGGCGCGCACGAGCTCGGAGAGCCCGTTCTCCTCCTCGGCGCGGGTATGGCGGACGACATGGAGGACGCTCATGATCGACAGGGCGAGCACAACCCACATCGTCCCCTCGTTCGCCATCGCGACGGGGGCGGTGTAGTGGTCGAGCCCGTAGCCCGGCCCGCCCAGGACGATCCCGGTCGGCGTGCGCATGATCGCCGCGCGCGCGGCGAGCGCGGCCTCGTCGAACACGTTGGTGAGGGCAGCCATGAAGTACACGGCGAACGCCGTGATGGAGGCCGTCCACACGACCATCCGCAGCCGGTCGCGACGCAGGATGTGGCGGGAGATGCGGCCGGTGCCGGCCAGGGGCGCCCGCAGCCCCTGGCGTGCCCGGTCGTCGCGCCGGGTCTGCACGGGGGCGGTGCTCATCGGACCGCCGCGCCTTCCTGCGACGAGACGCCGCCGTAGTGGCGCAGGAACAGGTCCTCCAGCGAGGGGGGTGTGATGGTCATGCCCGTCACGCCCAGTGCCGTCAGACGGGGAAGCACCGCGCCGATCGCGCTGTCGTCGACGTCGAACGTCATCGTGCTGCGCCCGTCGACGGTGCGGACCGTCGCGTCGTGCACGCCTTCCAGACCGGGGATGCCGGCGACGTCGCCGCGGACCGTGACCACGACGCGCGACCTGGTGAGGTGGCGCAACTCGGGCAGCGTGCCGCTCTCGACGGCGTGGCCGGCGCGGATGATGGTGACGGTGTCGCAGATCTTCTCGACCTCGCTGAGGATGTGACTGCTCAGCAGCACGGAGCATCCCTGTCGCTTGAGCTCGCGCACCCGCTCGGTGAACACGGCCTCCATCAGCGGATCCAGTCCGCTCGTGGGCTCGTCGAGGATGTACAGCTCGGCGTCGACCGCGAACGCGGCCACGAGGGCGACCTTCTGCCTGTTGCCCTTGGAGTAGGTGCGGGTCTTCTTGGTGGGATCGAGCTCGAAGTGCTCCAGCAGCTCGGCCTTGCGCTTCCTGTCGGGCGTTCCCCGCAGCCGGGTGAGATAGTCGATGGCCTCGCCGCCCGTGAGGTTCGGCCACAGCGCGACGTCGCCCGGGACGTAGGCGAGACGGCGGTGGAGGGGCACCGCGTCGGCCCACGGGTCGCCGCCGAACAGGCGGGCCTGACCGGCGCTGGGTCGCAGCAGCCCCAGCAGCACGCGGATCGTGGTGGACTTGCCGGCGCCGTTGGGGCCGAGGAAGCCGCGCACCTCGCCGGGCGCGACGGTCAGGTCGAGGCCGTCGAGGGCCTTCGTCGGGCCGAACCGCTTGTCCAGCCCGCGGATGTCGATGGGGTTCATCGCAGAGATTCCTCACGTATCGGTGATCGGTCTGTCAGACCGGATCGAGGCGATCCGGTCCCGGAGTGCGGCTCGGCTGGTCGCCGTGCGCCTCGCCCCCTGGCGGATCGGACACGTAGAGGAGGTAGTCGTCGAGCATCCGGCGGGTCGTGAACAGTCCTTCGGTGAACAGCTCGAGGATCGGCAGCGCCGTCTCGTCCTGGATGCGCCGTGTGAGTGCGCGCAGATCGGACGGGTCGCGCGACGGGTCGAGCAGCATCGTCAGCAGGAACGCCCCCAGTCCGCTGAGGACCAGGTAGCGCACGCGGGCCTGCTCGTCGCGACTGGGCCGAGCCAGTCCCCGCGCCACGGCATCGCTCGTGTAGTCGGCGGCATCGTCGATCATGTGCTGCACGAAGGCGCGTCCCAGCGGCCCGCCGTCGAGGACCGACTGCAGCGAATAGCCGAGCACGGGGGCGTACTCGTCGTCGGCGGCGAGCCACGGGACGAACTGTCCTGCCGCCGCGGCCCGGATGTTCTCGTTCTTGATCACGCGGATCGCCTCGAGCACCGCTTCGTCGCACGCATCGCGCAGCCCGCCCTTGGATCCGAACCGCTTGATCAGAAGTGCCGCGCTCACTCCGGCGTCGTCCGCGATGCCGCGCAGCGGTGCCTGGAAGCCCTCTCGCGCAAAGCGCACGATCGCCGCGTGCACGAGCGGATCGACCTTCAGCGGATTGCCCATGTCAGCCCTCCTCCGCGCCCTGCCGACACTGTGAACACACGTTCACGCTGTCCGGGATCAATGTAAACAGGTGTTCACGCTGACCGCAAGCGTCACGGTGGCGTGGACGCCGATCGCTGCCCGCCACGGCGCGGTAGGGTGGATCCGGCGCGTCGGGAAGGCTGGTCGACACTCTCTTCACCGACCCCACCGGAGCGAATGTGACTTCAGCCGATCCCCGCCGCCCCACTCCGAACGACGGAGCCTTTCCCCGCCGCGGCAGCTATGCCGAGGCGCTGCGCATCGGCGAGCTGCTCCGCAAGGAGACCGTCGGCGGCGCGCTCCTGGTGGTGATGGCCGCCGTCGCGATCCTCTGGGCCAACTCCCCCTGGGCCGATGGGTACTTCGCGCTCCGCGACCTCGAAGTGGGATACGAGCCCTGGCACCTGCAGCTGAGCCTGGGCACGTGGGCGGCAGACGGGCTGCTCGCGATCTTCTTCTTCCTCGTCGGCCTGGAGCTCAAGCGCGAGTTCGTCGCGGGAGACCTGCGGAACCTCAGCACCGCGATCGTGCCGGTGCTCGCCGCCGCTGGCGGCGTCGCCGTTCCCGCGCTGCTCTACGTCGCGATCGCGGCACAGCAGCCCGTGCTGCTGCGCGGCTGGGCCATCCCGACCGCGACGGACATCGCGTTCGCGGTCGCCGTGCTCGCCCTGATCGGGTCGCACCTGCCGAGTCCGCTGCGCATCTTCCTGCTGACGCTCGCGGTCGTCGACGACCTGATCGCGATCACGATCATCGCGATCTTCTACACGGAGGAGATCCAGGTCGTGCCGCTGCTGTGCGGCCTGGCGTCGATCACGGTGTACGCCGTGCTCGCGCAGCGCTACCGGCAGCTGTTCCATCTCAAGCCCGCCGCAGCCTGGGTCATCCTCCTGCCGATCGGGGTGGTCGCGTGGGCGTTCATCCACGCGTCGGGCATCCATGCGACCATCGCCGGCGTGCTGCTGGGCTTCACGATCCCCGTCCTGCACCGGCGACGCGATCACGTGCCCGACGGCTCCCCCGGGCTCGCCGAGGTGTTCGAGCACAGGTTCCGGCCGCTCTCGACGGGGATCGCGGTGCCGATCTTCGCCTTCTTCTCCGCCGGCGTCGCGATCGGCGGGCTCGACGGCTTCACCGCCACCCTCGCCGATCCCGTCACGCTCGCGATCGTCGTCGGGCTCGTGTTCGGAAAGCCCATCGGCATCGTGCTCACGACGTGGCTCGCCACGCGCGCCCGGCGCATCCAGCTCGACCCGTCGCTCGCGTGGATCGACATCATCGGCGTGGGCCTGCTCGCCGGCATCGGCTTCACGGTCTCGCTCCTGGTCACCGAGCTCAGCTTCGACTCCGCCGACCCGCATCACGATCACGCGAAGGTCGCGATCCTGCTCGCCTCCGTGATCGCCGCGCTCGTCGCCTCCGTCCTGCTCACGGCACGCAATCGCCGATACCGAGCGATCGCCGAGAGTGACTCGCGCGACGAGGACGGCGACGGCGTGCCGGACGTCTACACGCAGTGACCTCTCCGGCGCTCGCCGTCGGGCGTCACACGTGACGAGGGGGCGACAGCGGACGGTTACCGTTGAAGGCATGCGCGAACTCACCAGGACCGAAGCCATCGACCTCGTCGGACGCGGCGAGGCCGAGCAGGAGCTCCCTGAGCAGATGCGCGCCGACGTACGCCTGCTCGGCGGCCTCCTCGGGCGCGTGCTGCGCGAGAGCGGCTCGCCCGGGCTGTTCGACGATGTCGAGCGCCTGCGCCTGGCCACGATCGCCGCGTACACGGACGAGTCCGACGAGGCCTTCGAGCGTGCCGCGTCCATCGCCGACTCGTTCTCCATCGAACGCGCCGACGAGGTCGCCCGCGCCTTCACCGTGTACTTCCACCTGGTCAATCTCACCGAGGAGCACCAGCGCGTGCGCGTGCTCCTGGAGCGCAACCGCCGTCCCGACCAGCAGGACGCCAGCGACTCGGTGCTCGCGGCGTTCACGCGCCTGGCGACCGAGATCGGCGACGACGCGGCGCTGGAGCGCCTGCAGGCCATGCGCTTCCACCCGGTGTTCACGGCGCATCCGACCGAGGCCCGCCGCCGGGCGGTGTCGTCGAGCATCCGCCGGCTCGCGAGGCTCCTGGGCGAGCACGACGCCGCGCTTCCCGGCGGCGCGGACGAGCGACGCGCCGAGCGTCGCATGATCGAGGAGATCGACACGCTGTGGCGCACCGCGCCGCTGCGGGCAGAGAAGCCCACCCCCGTCGACGAGGTCCGGGCGATCATGGCCGTCTTCGACGAGACGCTGTACACCGCCATCCCGCACGTCTACCGGCGCGTCGACGACGCCCTGCAGGGCTCCGACGCCGGAAACCGCGCGCCCCTCGTGCGTCCGTTCGTGCGGCTGGGCACCTGGGTCGGCGGCGACCGCGACGGCAACCCGTTCGTGACCGCCGCCGTGACCAAGAAGGCGACCGCCATCGCCTCCGAGCACGTCCTGCTGGGGCTCGAGCGCACCGCCGAGCGCATCTCGCGCGTACTCACGCTGGCCGCCGACACGACGCCGCCCAGCAGCGCGCTCCAGGCTCTCCTCCAGCGCCTCGCTGCCGCCGACGAGGACGGCGCCGCCGACGCGGTCAAGCGCGCCCCCGGCGAGCCGCACAAGCGCGCGATGCTGCTCATCACGCGCCGCATCGCCGCCACCAGCCTGCGGGACGCGGACCTCGCCTACCGCGACCCCGAGCACCTGCTCGCAGAGCTTCACGTCGTCCAGGACTCGCTCGTGGCCGCGCGCGCCACACGCCAGGCGTACGGTCACCTGCAGCAGCTGCTCTGGCAGGTCGAGACGTTCGGGTTCCACCTCGCCGAGCTGGAGGTGCGCCAGCACTCCGCCGTGCACGCGAAGGTGCTCGCCGAGTGCGACGCCGGCGGCGCCCTCAGCACGCAGGCCGAGGAGGTCCTTGAGGTCTTCCGGACGATCGCGCAGATCCAGCAGCGCTACGGACCGCGCGCTGCCGGGCGCTACATCGTCTCGTTCACGCAGTCGGCCCAGGACCTCGCCAACGTGCACCGGCTGGCCCGCCATGCCGTCGGAGCCTCCGGCATCGCGCCCGTCCTCGACGTGATCCCGCTCTTCGAGACGTTCGCCGACCTGCAGGCCGCGCCAGGGATCATGGCCGAGGCCGTCCGGCAGCCCGAGATCGCCGCACGACTGGATGCCACGGGCCAGCGCCTGGAGGTCATGCTCGGCTACTCCGACTCGTCGAAGGATGTCGGCCCCGTCGCCGCCAACCTCGCGCTGTACGAGGCGCAGGCGAAGATCTCGGCGTGGGCGCAGGAGGCCGGCATCCGCCTGACCCTCTTCCACGGCCGCGGCGGCGCGCTCGGGCGCGGCGGCGGTCCGGCCAACTCCGCGATCCTCGCCCAGCCGCCGCACTCGGTCGACGGGCGCTTCAAGCTCACCGAGCAGGGAGAGGTCATCTTCGCCCGCTACGGCGAGCCCGCCATCGCGATGCGCCACATCGACCAGGTGGCGGCGGCGGTGCTGCTGGCATCCGCCCCCTCGATCGAGCAGCGCAACCGCGACGCGGCCGAGCGCTTCGCGGACGTCGCCGCGACGATGGACGCCGCCTCGCGCGATCGGTTCTTCTCGCTCGTGAAGGCGCCGGGCTTCGCGCAGTGGTTCGCGACCGTGACGCCCATGGAGGAGATCGGCCTCCTCGCGCTGGGGTCGCGTCCCGCACGGCGCGGGCTGTCGGTGGAGTCGCTGGAGGATCTGCGCGCGATTCCGTGGGTGTTCGCGTGGTCGCAGGCCCGCATCAACCTCGCCGGCTGGTTCGGCCTCGGCACGGCTCTGGACGCCGTCGGAGACGAGGGGCTGCTGCGGCAGGCCTACGAGGAGTGGCCGCTGCTGCGCACCGTCATCGACAACGTGGGCATGAGCCTCGCCAAGGCCGACGCCCGCATCGCGCGCCGCTACCTCGATCTCGGCGAGCGCGACGATCTGGCAGACCTGGTCATGGCCGAGATGGAGCTCACGAGGAGCTGGGTCGTCCGCATCACCGGCGGCGACGAGCTGCTCGCGGGGCGGCCCGTGCTCCAGCGCGCCGTCAAGATGCGCGATCCGTACGTCGACGCCCTGTCCCTCCTGCAGCTGCGCGCCCTCCGGGTGCTGCGCACGGAGGAATCCGCCGCCGCGCCGGAGTGGCAGCGCCTCCTGCTCCTGTCGGTCTCGGGCGTCGCCGCCGGCCTGCAGAACACGGGCTGACGCCGCGGCATACCCTGCTACTCGACGCGGCGGTCGTCGCGGTGACGGGCGAGGGACGATCCGTAGCGCTCGGTGAGCTGCACCATCAGGTCGGGCGTCTCGCGATCGAGCCCGAACACGTACCCGGGGAAGTCGAGGTCGTGCTGCAGCTCCCAGATCTCGTCGTGACGATCGGGCGGCAGCACACGCGCGGGATCCCCGACGGCCACCCAGCCGATCGGGACGACCGACTCGGGCGGCAGCACCGTGCGCAGGTGCACGACGGCGTTGATGCGCACCTCGCTGTGCGTGCCGATGCGCGCGCCGTTGAACACGCGCGTGCCGGTCGCGAGGAAGACCTCGTCCGCGATCGTCGCGCCCGAGATGCTCGCCATCGGCCCCACCAGCACGTGCGATCCGATGTGCACCGGATGCGTCGCGCTCGCGCGGATGAGCGCGTTCTCCATCACGATGACGTGCTCCCCGAGAGTGATCGGGCCACCCTCGGCCGTGATGACGGCGCCATGGAGGATCTGGCATCCGGCACCGATTGTTACGTCTCCTGAGACGACCGCGGTCGGCGCAATGACGGCGTCCGGGTGAATGCGGGGGCCGGCGCCCAGGTGCTCGAACTGCATGTCTGTCACCCTGCCGCTATTGTGGGACGGGCCGCAACAGCCGTCGTGCTGTCGTTCCACGCGGTCCCCCGATCGAGAGCTCCACCCATGCCCCACGCCCTGCCTGATTCCGTGTCGTCCGTCTTCGAAGAGGTCATCCGCCGCAATCCCGGGGAGACGGAGTTCCACCAGGCGGTCCGCGAGGTGCTCGAGAGCCTGGGGCCTGTCGTCGGCAAGCACCCCGAGTACGCAGACGGTGAGATCATCCGGCGCCTGTGCGAGCCGGAGCGGCAGATCATCTTCCGTGTGCCGTGGACCGACGACAGCGGTCGCGTGCAGCTCAACCGCGGCTTCCGCGTCGAGTTCAACTCCGCGCTCGGCCCCTTCAAGGGCGGTCTGCGCTTCCACCCGAGCGTGTACCTCGGCATCGTGAAGTTCCTCGGCTTCGAGCAGATCTTCAAGAACTCCCTCACCGGCCTGCCCATCGGCGGCGGCAAGGGCGGCTCCGACTTCGACCCGAAGGGCCGTTCGGATGCCGAGGTCATGCGCTTCAGCCAGTCGTTCATGACGGAGCTCTACCGCCACATCGGCGAGCACACCGACGTCCCGGCGGGCGACATCGGCGTCGGCGGACGCGAGATCGGCTTCCTGTTCGGGCAGTACAAGCGCATCACCAACCGCTACGAGTCGGGCGTTCTCACCGGCAAGGGCCTGACGTGGGGCGGATCGCAGGTGCGCACCGAGGCGACCGGCTACGGCACGGTCTTCTTCGTGGAGGAGATGCTCAGCGCGTCCGGCGAGTCGTTCGACGGCAAGCGCGTCGTCGTGTCCGGCTCGGGCAACGTCGCGATCTACGCGATCGAGAAGATCCACCAGCTCGGCGGCACCGTCGTCGCGTGCTCCGACTCGGACGGCTACGTCGTCGACGAGCAGGGCATCGACCTCGACCTGCTCAAGCAGATCAAGAACGGGCACCGCGGTCGCGTCGCCGACTACGCGGCAGCCCGCGGCTCCGCCTCGTATGTCGCGGGCGGCTCGATCTGGGACGTCCCGTGCGAGGTCGCACTCCCGTGCGCGACGCAGAACGAGCTCGACGCGGATGCCGCCGCTGTGCTCGCCAAGGGCGGCTGCACGATCGTGGCCGAAGGCGCCAACATGCCGACGACGCCCGACGCCATCCGCGTGCTGCGGGAGGCCGGCGTGCGGTTCGCTCCCGGCAAGGCCGTCAACGCGGGCGGCGTGGCCACGAGCGCCCTGGAGATGCAGCAGAACGCGTCCCGCGATTCGTGGAGCTTCGACTACACGGAGGACCGTCTGCAGGAGATCATGCGCTCGATCCACGACCGCTGCCTCGAGACCGCCGACGAGTACGGCACCCCGGGCGACTACGTCGCAGGCGCGAACATCGCCGGCTTCACGCGCGTCGCCGACGCGATGCTCGCCCTCGGCCTCATCTAGCGGCAGCGGGCTCGACGGGCTCGGGCAGCGGGAAGATCTGGTCGAGCAGTAGTCGCGTCATTGCTGGCGCATGCGCACAGGTCGTGATCCAGGTCATTGAGAGCTCACCGCAGCGATGCGAGCCGCTTCTGTGCCTCCATGAGCGCAGGGTAGGCCTCGAAATCAGTGATCTCTCGACTGAGAGCCTCGCGTCCCGTGGCAGTCAGGTTGGGAATCGCCGGGATGGCGCACCTCACCCATTCGATGAACGCGCGCCAGTCGGGATCAAGCCAGACGTCGTCCAGCTGAAGAAGGACGTTAGCCAGGTAGGCAGCGCGAAACGCGCATGCGGCACCCCGGCGCCTTACGATCGGCTCCGCTGGAGCAAGGCGCTGATAGAAGACCGACAGATGAGCATAGACATGGCATGCCACGATTGAGCGGTCGATGTCCCAAGCCCAGCCGCTGTTGGCAGTACGCCACCAAGGAATGTCGATGAAGTCGGGACTCTGTGGGACCACCATGCGAGAGAACGAGCGGAAGAGCCTGTACGACTTGGAATGAGCCGCCTCGTGGAGCAGGCACTCTGCGAGTGCCACAATCTGTTCCTGCCTGCGTTCGTTGTGAACCAGCATCGCCGAGCTCAGAAGAACAGCGCCTCCGATGTTGTCGAACGTTGCGCTATTGGACCTCTCAGAGCGCATGTCGTAGACGCGGGTGACAAAGGGCTTCAGTGTCGGCCAGAGACATGGGAGGACGCTTTGAAGAATCACATCGGCTTCAGTGATGAGAGCTCCGAACTCTGCGCTCGGGGTCTCAACGACGGCCACCACGTCAAGTTCACGCGAGATCACTACCGAGAGCTCATCAATCAGCGCAGCGTCCATGGGATGCGTCTGCGAGAACCACCTCTCCGTGGTGAACGGGTCCCCTTCAACGGGGAGGAGCAGCTGACTATCGATGGGAATCGGCATCTCAGCGCGGCGTGAATCCCATACCCAGCTGTCCAGCAGAGGGTGAACCGCAAAGCTCCCAGCGACCTCCACACTGGTACCCGCTTCCACAAACGCTGGGGTTGCAGCCCGCAGAATCTCAGCAGAGGAGCCGAAACGCCCTTCCGTCAGTACATGTTCAGTCACGTATATCTCTTCTCGTCAAGCGTCGGACAAGATCAGGGGTGTGCAAACGTCCCGTCGGCACGACAGGTCTGCCGAATACGAGGTCGGCAAACCTCTCTAGACCGGGTATCAGCACTTGAACCACGGAAACGCCGAGTCCGGTATCAGCATCTATCTGCCAAACAACTCGGCTGAACACTCGATAGCCCCTCTGGCGGAGTGTGACGATCAGACCCGCCGGCTGCTGAGCAGCAAGACCCTCAAGCTCAGTGAGCCGCACACCAGACGATGCTTCTACTCTGGAGGGCACAGCAAGCGCCGCCATCTGTGGAAATCTGTCAAGATTCGAGAGAGGCATCCCACCCTCGTTCTCGAAGGTGATTCCCCGTGCCTCAGCGGCCAACTCCTGATGCGCTTCGGTGATGGCGCGCAAAGCCGCAACTCGAGGATGCTCGCTACACCCAATACCGGGTACAGGAACCCCGCCGATCGACTCCGCCCAGCACAGAATCACCGTTGCGGTCTCGGATGGCAACTTGTAGACCGCTACGCGCCGCGCTCCTTCGGCCCAGAGCTGCTCGATGAGCGCCGCAGTGTCATCCGTGTCCATCACGACTTCTTCCACGCCGTATCGATCGTCTAGAGGACTCAGAAGGTAGTGACTAAAGGCGTCGTACTCGACAAGCTCGTTGATCGCGTGCAGCTCTGCATCCGCCCGGCTGACCCCAGACGCGTATCCTTTGGTCGTGCATGTCCGATCGAGGTACAAGAGGTCGTTCTCGGACTCCACCATCTGGTAGCCAAAGTCACATGCCAGGCGTGGGTAGTCGACAGTACCTCTTCCGCCGAGCTCCTCGAACGCGACCGTGTGCTGGGGAGCGATTCCTCTCACTTTGCGTGCGTACCGGTACCGAAGATCTGTCGCCGCGAGATGGTCGTCCGTCAGGACCGACGAGCGACGCTCGATCGTCTGCTCAGGCAGTTGGTAGCCGGCGGCCGCATGCTCGAAGGCTTCAAAGGCGCCACTCGTCCATGCTTGGATGCCGGTGCCCTTGCCTGTAGCGCGGGCAACCGTCTTACCCTCTCGGAGGAGAACGGTCGGAACCACATAGCTTCGCCTAGGTTCAATGTTTCTTGGTGGCGGCTGGTGAATCTGGATGCTCAATGCGCGAGCAACTCGCAAGACCAATGTGTAGGCGTCCTCGCTCGCAACGGGACGTTCGATATCTAGAAGTGTCATGACGACAACGAGGGGGAGGAAAGCCTCCCCCTCGTTATGCTCAGTCGTCTTCGACGGCTTCCTCGAAGAAGGCGTCTTCAGCGGTTTCCTGGTCTTCCTTGCCGTTGAAGTTCATCTTCCCGCTGCCGCTCTTGCCATGTCCCATGGCGATCTCCTCTCGTTTGTCTGTACCGCCTCTCAAAGCGGCCAGCATCACGGTAGGGCGTCGTGCTCGCATGTGCTGAAGTTCTCCACAGGCAGGCGTAACGACATGCGACGAGGCACGCACGGCCTACCTGGATGGGCGGACACAACGCTGATACGACAGTTATCCACAGGCGTCGAATTCGACGGCACAGTGCGAGGTATGCTCCCGAGCTGTGCCTATTACCCGACTGCCTCTCCAGGCGCTTGTCCGTGCGCGGCGGTGGATGACGGCGGGTCTGATCGTCTCCATCATGGGAACGCGTCTCATCGAAGGAGGATCCGACGGTTCGGTCGCCTTAGGAGTACTGCCGTTGATATGGGTCGCGGCGCTGACGACCTTCGGCGAACTCCTGTCGTTCGCTTCGCCGTTGATGGCCAGATGGGCCGGCCGTTACAGTCCGGCGAAGGTTCTGGTCTGGTCGGACTTCGCCGAAGCGATGCTGAGCGCTGCGGCGCTGTTGCTCATCCTCGTCCTGCCCGAATCGACGGTACCTGTGCTCGTCGTCTACCTTCTGGCGGCCGCGATCTTCCCGGCGCTGACGGACGTGGTCGAGGAGTTCTACGGCCAACAGCTCGCGCAGGCGGATGTCGATCAAGCGATGACGTTCAACGCGACCATCTACTCCGTCTTGGCATTCGTCGGCATCGTGCTCGCGATGCCATTGGGCAGCCTCGTAGCGGGACTGTCGATCGCTCTGCTCATAGCACTGAACGCAGTCCTCTCACTCGGCGGCACCGCGTTCCGCCTCGTCAGCGCCCGAACGGTGGTCACGCCACCGGTGTCGGAGCAGGACATCGATGATTTCGGAGGTCTCGGTGAACGTATGCGGCTCCGAGACTTCGTCCGTGATCTGTTTGCCACCGGTCCGGCCTCACCCGTTGTCGGCCTCGTGACCCAGATCGGAGCAACGGCCGCAGGCATCTTCGTCTACCTGTGGATCGCATCCCGCATGCCCCTCGACCCGGCGGCAGGCCTCGCCCTCGTCATCGCCAGCTTCGGCCTCGGCGCAACAGCAGGGCCGTGGATCGGACAGCGTCTCCACAAGCGGATTCCGTTGACGCGCGCGCTGGAGAGTGTGTACACCGTCACGATCGCCGGTCTCATCCTCCTGGCAGTGACGCTGCCGATACTCCCCGACCCCGCAGCCTGGCTTGTTGGTCTTCTGTTCGCCCTCGGCATCGGGATCGCGTCTCGCGCCCGGGGCGTGCTGACGGTCACCCTTCGGCAGCAGGACTTTCGCGGCGAACGGTTCTCACGCGTGATGAGCTGGTCCTTCGCACTCACGGCGCTCGGCGCCATCATCGGCAGCTGGCTCGGGGTCGCCCTCCGCATTGACCAGCACCCCTCCATCGGACTCGGCCTGCTGGCTGCCGCTCTGGTCTTCGGCCTCGTGACGACACGTCGATACACACCAGGACCCGTGCACACACAGCGCGGGTAGTGCTGCCAACGACTACTCGAGCGCCGAGGAGGCGGGCTCGGGCAGCGGGAAGATCTGGTCGAGCAGCTGCCGCGTCCACACGATGAGGTCGGCGTCGGCGAGCGGCTCGCCTCCCGCGGTCGGCAGCGGCACGATCATCGCCTCTCCCCCGGCGAGGACCTTGGCCTTCGGGTGCAGCCGCTGGAGGCGCACCCGCAGCGAGTCCGGCAGCCGCGCCGGCGCGATCCGAAGGTTCGGCCCCATCGCGACGACGTCGGTGAGCCCTGACTGCGCGGCACGACGACGCAGGCGCGCGACCGCGAACAGACCGTCCACCTCGGCGGGCGTCGCCCCGTACCTGTCGCGGAGCTCCTCCGCGACGAGGTCGACGGCGTCTGCCTCGGCGGTCACCGATGCCGCCGCCGAAAGCTTCTGGTAGGCCTCCAGCCGGAGCCGCTCGCTGTCGATGTAGGACTCCGGGATCCGCGCGTCGACGGGCAGCTCCAGGCGCAGCTCGGCGGGCCCCTCCGTCTCCTCGCCGCGGAACGTCGCGACCGCCTCGCCGATCATGCGCAGGTACAGGTCGAAGCCGACGCCGGCGATGTGACCGGCCTGCTCCGCGCCCAGGAGGTTCCCCGCCCCGCGCAGCTCCAGGTCCTTGAGGGCGACCTGCATGCCCGATCCCAGGTCGTTGTTGACTGCGATGGTCTCCAGGCGATCGGCCGCCGTCTCGCTGAGCGGCTTGAGCTCGTCGTAGAGGAAGTACGCGTACGCGCGCTCGCGGCCGCGGCCGACGCGTCCCCGCAGCTGGTGCAGCTGGCTGAGGCCGTACTTGTCGGCGCGATCGATGATGATCGTGTTGGCGTTGGAGATGTCCAGGCCCGTCTCGATGATGGTCGTCGACACGAGCACGTCCGCGCGGCGCTCCCAGAAGTCGTCGACGACCTGTTCGAGCTGGTTCTCCCCCATCTGACCGTGCGCGACGGCGATGCGCGCCTCGGGCACGAGCTCGGCCAGCTGGGCGGCGACGCGCTGGATCGACTGCACGCGGTTGTGGACGTAGAAGACCTGCCCCTCGCGCAGCAGCTCGCGGCGGATCGCGGCGGCCACCTGCTTGTCTCCGCGCGGTCCCACATAGGTGAGGATCGGGTGCCGGTCCTCGGGCGGGGTCTGCAGCGTCGACATCTCCCGGATGCCGGTGACCGCCATCTCCAGCGTGCGCGGGATCGGCGTCGCGCTCATCGCGAGGATGTCGACGTTGGTCTTGAGCTTCTTCAGCTGGTCCTTGTGCTCGACGCCGAAACGCTGCTCCTCGTCGATGATCATGAGCCCGAGGTCCTTGAACGAGACCTTCTCGGTGAGGATGCGGTGGGTCCCGATGACCATGTCGACCGTCCCGTCGAGCAGGCCGGCGATCGTATCGCGGGCCTGCTTGTCGGTCTGGAAGCGCGACAACGCCTTGACCTTGACCGGGAATCCCGCGAATCGTTCGGTGAACGTCTCCAGGTGCTGCTTGACCAGGAGCGTCGTCGGCACGAGCATGGCGACCTGCTTGCCGTCCTGGATCGCCTTGAAGGCGGCCCGCACGGCCACCTCCGTCTTCCCGAATCCGACGTCGCCGCTCAGCAGCCGGTCCATCGGGATCGGCCGCTCCATGTCGGCCTTGATCTCGTCGATGGTCTGCAGCTGGTCCAGCGTCTCGGCGAACGGGAAGGCCTCTTCGAGCTCGCGCTGCCACGGCGTGTCCGGTCCGAAGGCGTGGCCCTTGGCGGCCATGCGCGCCGAGTAGAGCTTCACGAGCTCCACGGCGATGTCTCGGACGGCCTTGCGCGCCTTGCCCTTGGCCGCGGCCCAGTCGCTGCCGCCCATCTTCGACAGGGTCGGGGCCTCGCCGCCCACGTACCGGGAGAGCTGGTCGAGCTGGTCGGTCGGCACGAACAGCTTGTCGCCCGGGAAGCCTCGCTTGGACGGGGCGTATTCGAGCACGAGGTACTCGCGCGTCGTCTTGACGGCATTCCGGCCGCCGCTGGAGACCTCGCGCTGGACGAGCTCGACGAACTTCCCGATGCCGTGCGTCGCATGGACCACGATGTCGCCCGGCTTCAGCTGCAGCGGGTCGACCACGTTGCGCCGGCGCGACGCGAGCTTCTTGACGACCCGCGAGTCCGCGCCGATGGTCCGGCCGAAGAACTCGCTCTCGGTGAGCACGGCGAGCTTGGCCTCGGCCGATTGGAAGCCCGACTCCAGGGTCGCGACGACGGCGGTCGCGATGCCGGCCTCGGGCGTCTCGGGCAGGCCGTCCGCGACCCGCGCGGCGATGCCCCGCTCGGCGAGGACGTCCCGGGCGCGGTCGACCAGTCCGGTGCCCCCGGCCGCCACGACGACGCGCCAGCCGTCGTCCACGAGCGCGGCGACGTGCGCGGTCGCGCCGTCGACGTTGCCCTGGAACGACGGCACGGCGGTTGCAGCGACGCGCACGGCGCCCCCGGCGTCCACGAGTCCCTCCGCCTCCGCGTCGGCGTCCCCCGAATCGAAGCCGCTCAGGGTCCACCACGGTCCGCCGCGGTCGGCAGTGGCCGCATGCAGCTGCGGGAGGGTCAGGAAGTCGCCTGCGCCGAGATCCACCGGGGTGTCGGCGCCCGCGGTCGCGGCACTCCACGCCGCTTCCAGGAACTCCTGGTTGGTCTCCCCGAGCGTCATCGCCCGCGTGACCGCTCGCTCGGGGTCCAGGAGCGCCGTCGCCGTCCCCCGTGGCAGGTAGTCCACGAGAGGCACGACGGCGTCCGCGACGGCGGGAAGGAGCGACTCCATGCCCTCGACGGGGATGCCCTCGCTCATCTTCTCCAGCATCCCCGCGATCGCAGGATGCCCTGCCGCCAGCGCACCGGCTCGCTGCCGCACCTCCGGCGTCAGCAGCAGTTCGCGGCTGG
>Ga0182739_1002748_pt1 | contig 16110 bp, 19 predicted proteins | sample eDN5th30CBELigBY_FD_128873 | JGI IMG/M metagenome (GOLD analysis project Ga0182739, IMG submission 128873) | Enriched backyard soil microbial communities from Emeryville, California, USA - eDNA 5th pass 30_C BE-Lig BY (version 2) (version 2) | ecosystem: Environmental > Terrestrial > Soil >... | reverse complement strand
CCATTTCCGCAATTTCCGCATTGAAGCCCGCCCCCACCTGGGTTAAGAACCCTCTCATCGGACAGGCGAGTCATCGCCTTAGATGCACCCGTAGCTCAGCTGGATAGAGTGTTGGATTCCGATTCCAAAGGTCACAGGTTCGAATCCTGTCGGGTGCGCCACTTTACCTTCATCTGCCTCGCCACATAAGCCCGGATTCACTACCAATAAAGCCGGATTCTGACGGCATAAGTGTGGATTCGTCAGATTGAAATGGCGCCTATCGAATCCTTTGGCCGCCAGCCGAGTCTTCGGCTTTACTGTTGACAATTCAATGTTGACAATGAGATCGCGCGCGAATCGACCTAGATAGGTCGGGGAATTTTTTTGTTCACATATTGTTACACGTTTTCCTGCGATAGGCGGCCCCGTAAGCGCCTTAATTGAAGTATAGCTTATCGCCGAACGGTGGCAGGGGCTTGCCGAGAGTAGATAAAGGCAAGATCAAACAATTGAAACGAAAGCTCGTCCTAATACTATCTGGCGTTCACAAATATAGATAGAAATTATACATAAATTTCCCGGCCCTACGCCGTCGAGGCCGCGGCCGCGGCTTCCTGGATAACGAAGGCGCCCATCAGAAGCGGGCCGCGAATCCTGTCATCTGAGGATTGGTCCGACTGACCCAAAGGACTTGGTCTCGAGTTCTTTGATCACTAAGCGAAGCCTGCGAATCGAGAGAAGCCAAGTTGGCGCAGAAGACTAACCGCAGCATTTTGTAGCGTTCACAGCCTCCCCGCAGCACGCCGACGTCGACTGCTCCACTGCAAGCCAGCGGTCGCGAGGCTTGCAGCTCGCAGGTCTGGCGGCGAGCGCCACTTTGAATGTTCCGGCATCAATTCGCGGCGCTGACGCACAATAGAGCGACATCGGCCGCACACCATCACTGACCTCGAACGTCAGCTTGGCAGTAGGCTCAAGCCGGACGTGATCGGAGACTTTCCGGATGATCGCGGAGAACTTGCCCGCGGCCATGTGTGTCCGGCCGTCTTCGTCAATATCCCAGAGCTGGACGAATATCTCTGACCAGGCCTCCGGGTTGGCCCCGCAGTCAAGGGCCGCGAACTGCCCGGCCTTCACCTCCGTGACATGATAGCCGGGACGGATGGGGTCCCCGTCATACGTGAACACCAGTGGTGCGTCTGGAGCGACCGCCAGAACGTCGAGGAGATGGCCCAGTGTGATGTCGGAAGAAACTGCCTTGTCGATCACGTTCATGTGCGATATCCCTTCTGTGCAATAATTCAAGGAATATTGAAATATGGACGAACGTCAAGCCCTTTTGTCATTCGCGGCCCTCTCCCAGGAGACCCGCCTTGCCATCGTTCGGGCACTCGTCGTTGCTGGCCCCGAGGGATTGGCGGCTGGCGTGATCGCCGAGCGCATGGGTGTTTCGGCAACGAACGTGTCCTTCCATCTCAAGGAACTGGAGCGTTCTGGACTTATCTCCCAGCGAAGGGAATCCCGCTCGATCATCTACAGCGCCAGCTACGAGAGCCTGGCCGATCTCGTTAAGTTCCTGATGGAGGATTGCTGTGCCGGACACCCTGCGATCCGGGAGAGTGTCGAGAAGAGCGACGGCTGCTGCAGCCCGACTGATGAGGTAGCAAGTGCATAGTCGACAGGTTCTCGCGGGGATCGTCTCCGCGCTCGGGGTCACGCAGATCATCGGCTACGGCACTCTCTATTACAGTTTCAGCATTCTGGCCCCCGGCATGGCGGCCGATCTCGGCCTCTCGCTTTCCCAGGTGTTCGGGGTCTTCTCCGTCTCCCTGTTTATCGGCGGTCTGTCAGCCACCTATCTCGGCAGACAGATGGATCGGATCGGTGCCGCCACCATCATGACGATGGGATCGGTTCTTGCCGCGTTGACGTTGGCCCTCTGCGCCTGGTCGCCGTCGGTCGCGGTGTTCGCCATTGCCGTCATTTTGCTCGAGGTCTCATCGGGTATGGTGCAGTATCAGGCGGCATTCGCGGCGTTGGTTGAGAGCGATCCACGCACGGCATCCCGGAGCATCACCTACCTCACCCTGATCGGCGGCTTCGCATCGACGATCTTCTGGCCGATCTCGGCCGCACTATCCGGATGGATGTCGTGGCGTGAAATCTATCTCGTCTTCGCAGCGCTGAACCTGCTCCTCTGCATGCCTCTGCATTTCTGGATCATGCGCGTCGGCAAGACCGGATCGAATGCGGAAGCAGCCGCCCGGCCTCGCGAAGCTGTCATCGGGGCAATCCCCCGCGATGCGCGTCGCCGAAGCATGATCATGGTGTCGTTCGCCTTCGCGCTTCTCGGGTTCACCCTTGCCGCGATCCTCGCGCATATGGTGCCGATGCTCGATTCCATCGGACTGGGTGCCGCGGCCGTGGTGATCGGATCCCTGTTCGGCCCGGCACAGGTCGCCAGCCGCCTGATCAACATGGTCTTCGGAAAGAACCTGTCGCCGCCGGCACTCGCGGTGGTGTCCGCAGTGCTGATCGTGTTCGGCATCCTGATCCTGCTGGCAAGTGGAGACTGGATGCCGGGGGCTGTCGCGTTTGCAATCTGCCTCGGGCTCGGTTCCGGCATCAACAGCATCGCGCAGGGAAGCCTGCCGCTCTATCTGTTCGGATCGGATGGATATGGCGCGATCACGGGCAAGATGGCGGCGGCTCGACTGGCGCTCGGTGCCGGGGCACCCTTCGCGTTCGCGTCCGCGATGGAGAACCTGGGTTTGAGCTTGTCGCTCATTGGAAACGCATGTCTTGGCGCGGTCAGCATCGCGGCATTCGTTGCGGTGGCGGCATCCTGTCGGCGGCCCGTCACCGCAACGGCCTAGCTCGTCAGATCGACTTCAGCGAAACCCGCTTCTCCAGCTCGGCTGCCTCTTCCTTCCGCTCGCTGTAGCGGTCGGTCAGGTAAGCCGAGGCATCGCGGGTCATGATGGTGAACTTCACCAGTTCCTCGCAGACATCGACGACACGGTCGTAATAGGATGATGGCTTCATCCGGCCATCGGTGTCGAATTCCTGAAACGCCTTCGCCACGCTGCTCTGATTGGGGATGGTGATCATCCGCATCCAGCGCCCGAGGATACGCAACTGATTGACGGCGTTGAAGGACTGACTGCCGCCGGAAACCTCCATCACCGCCAGCGTCTTGCCCTGCGTCGGCCGCACGGAACCGACCGAAAGCGGGATCCAGTCGATCTGCGACTTCATGATCCCGGTCATCGCACCATGTCGTTCCGGGCTGATCCAGACGTGTCCCTCAGACCACTGGGTCAGTTCGCGAAGTTCCTGAACTTTCGGGTGGCTGACAGGTGCCTCGTCCGGCAGCGGCAGTCCGGTCGGGTCGAAGATTCGAACCTCGCATCCCATACGTTCGAGCAGGCGCCGAACTTCGAACGCGAGCAGACGGCTATACGACACCTCCCGGAGAGATCCATAGAGGATCAGGATTCGTGGCTTGTGCGTCGAGAAGGCGGGCCGCAGGGATTCGATGTCGATCGGCTGGATGTGCTGGTCGTTCAGTGCGGGGAATGTTTCAGGCAATGCGCTTTCCTTCATTGTCGAGGACCTGTTCGCCGTCTTCCTTGGTGAACGGGCCTTTGAATGCGTCAGCAGGTAGGATGTCGAGCACGATCTCCGACGGGCGAGCCAGCCGGGTGCCGAGAGGCGTGACGACAAGCGGACGGTTGATCAGAATCGGTGTCGCGATCATCGTTTCCAGCAATTCGTCGTCGGTCAGATCGGGGTTGTCGAGACCAAGCTCGGAATAGGGTGTGCCCTTCTCCCGGATCGCCTCGCGAACGGACATGCCAGCGTCAGAGATCATCGTTGCAAGCTGATCCCGCGTCGGCGGGTTCTGGAGATATTCGATGACGGTAGGCTCGATCCCGGCGGCGCGGATCAGTGCCAGCGTGTTGCGGGACGTGCCGCAGGCCGGGTTGTGGTAGATGGTGACATCCATGATCATGTCCTTTCGGTAGCTATTGTTTTTGCGACGGCGGGCGATGCCTCGTACCAGCCCCTGGAGCGGTTCACGATCCAGACGACGGACAGCATCACCGGAACCTCGATCAGCACTCCGACGACGGTGGCCAGCGCCGCGCCCGACTGAAATCCGAACAGGCTGATGGCGGCGGCGACTGCGAGTTCGAAGAAGTTGCTCGCACCGATGAGTGCGGAGGGTCCGGCGACGCAATGGCGCTCTCCTGACATCCGGTTCAGGATGTAGGCGAGACCCGAGTTGAAATAGACCTGGATCAGGATCGGAACCGCGAGCAGAGCGATGATGGTTGGCTGCGCGATGATCTGCTCACCCTGGAATGCGAAAAGAAGCACGAGGGTTGCGAGCAGCGCGACCAGCGACAACGGTTGAAGCTTCGCGAGCAGTCCGTCGAGCGCTCGGGTCGACCCGTCGGCGGTCAGGCGGCTCCGGAGAACCTGCGCGATGATGACGGGCACGACAATGTAGAGAGCGACGGACAGGGCAAGAGTCGCCCATGGCACCGTGATCGCAGAGAGGCCGAGCAGCAGGCCGACGATGGGTGCGAAGGCGACAACCATGATCGCGTCGTTCAGAGCCACCTGCGACAGCGTGAACAGTGGCTCGCCGCGCGTCAGATTGCTCCAGACGAAGACCATGGCCGTGCATGGAGCCGCCGCGAGGATGATCAGGCCAGCGATGTAGGAGTCGATCTGATCCGCTGGCAGGTATGGTCGGAAGAGCCACCCAACGAACAGCCATCCCAGCAGCGCCATCGAGAACGGCTTGACCGCCCAGTTGATGAAGAGTGTGACTCCGATCCCGCGCCAGTAGGACCCGACCTGCGTGAGCGACCGGAAATCGATCTTCAACAGCATCGGGATGATCATCAGCCAGATCAGGATCGCGACGGGGATGTTGACCTTGGCGATCTCCGCGGATCCGATGATCTGGAAGAAGCCGGGCATGAGATGGCCGAGAGCTACGCCGACGGCGATGCAGAGAAAGACCCAGATGGTCAGGTATCGTTCGAAAGTGGACATCAGGAGGCCTTCCCCTGCGGCGAGGTAGAACCCTCCATCGCGCCGATCTGCCGGAGCCTTGTCTCGAGAGCCAGCCGATCGATCGAGGTGATCGGGAGATTGATGAAGGCGGAGATGCGGTTCTTCAGGAAGCGGGCGGCCTGCGCGAAGGCGCGCTGGATCTCGACCTCGGAACCGACGACGGCCGCCGGATCCTCAACACCCCAGTGAGCGGTCATCGGATGCCCGATCCACACCGGGCACGCTTCGCCCGCCGCGCTGTCGCAGACGGTGAAGATGAAATCCATCTCGGGTGCGCCTGGTTCGGCGAAGACATCCCAGCTCTTGGAGGAGAATCCCGTCGCAGGATATCCCAAGGCAGACAGTTCCGCCAACGCATGAGGATTGACTTCGCCCTTCGGCTGGCTGCCAGCGGAATAGGCATTGAAGCGGCCGCCGCCCTCTTTGTTGAGGATGGACTCGGCGAGAATAGAGCGAGCGGAATTGCCCGTGCACAGGACGAGCACGTTGTAGGTCTTGTCAGTCATGGTCGTTGTCCGTGTTAGGTCGGAGGCCTGTTGAGCTTCATGATGGTCGCCGACGATGGGCAGATGGAGGAAAGCTGGCGGGTGGCGAGAACTGCCGGAGGAACGACGTCCCTCGACACCTCGGAGAACCCGATAGTCGAGAAGAATGAGGCGGCCGTGGTGGTGGCGAGATAGACGTCACCATTGCGATCAAGAAATCGAATGGTCTGCTCGACGATGGACTTCCCGAAGCCCCGACCGCGATGTCCGGAAAGGACGACCACTGATCGTAGAAGGAAGTCGCTTCCGCACTGCTCGCTCCCGGAAAAGCCGATCACTTCGGTGCCATCTGCACGGGCTTTGAAGAATGTCCGTCCCGCCTCGCCAATATCATCTGTGGGCAGGTGCGCGGCGGCGAGCGCATCTCGGAGACCCGCGTCGGTACCGGACACCTGTTCGAGCGTGACAAGATTCAACATGGCTTCGCCTCTGGGGTGCAGCAGGGCGTCAGCTCCGCGATGAGCGGCGCGCAGAGTTCTGTCGAGCCGCCGCAGCAGTCCTTGAGCAGGAACAGGGTCAGGTCGCGGAGACCATCGAGATCTGCCCGGTAGATGATCGATCTGCTCTGTCGCTCGCTCTTGACCAGTCCTGCCCGCGAGAGCGTCGCAAGATGTGCTGACATCGTGTTCTGCGGCACGTCGATCAGTCGCGCGAGTTCACCTGCGGGAATCCCGTCGGGTTCGTGTCGCACCAGCAACCGGAAGGTCTCGAGGCGGGTGTTCTGAGCCAATGCAGCGAGCGCCGCGATTGCGGTATTATTTTCCATATATCCAGAATAATGGATATGATGACGTTGTCAATCCCTGGAGGTGGCGCTCCTCACCTAGCCCCCGTTGACGTGACGGCGGGCAGCATCCATCTGATGGAGATGACAAAGGCGAAAGACAGCGCGGAACCGGAACTGATCAAGACGTGGTCGCTATCGACGTCGGTGACGCTCGGGTCAGCGGTACGCGCAAAGGGTATCCTGCAGGAAATCCGTGCTCGCCTGCCGTTCGCTGTTCGAAAGGTTTTGGATCTCGAAAGTGGTGTGCTGACGCTGGCGATGCCTGAGACATCCAGAGCGATCTTTCGAGCTACCTCCGCCTCCATCACCGACATGCTCGGCGGCATGGAAACACTCCCTGTGATCCCCAGGGAGATTGAAGACATACTGACGATCTCGACAACGGAGCGTCGTCGCTGGCTGGAAGATGGTCGACTCCCCTCTGCAGGCACGCGAACAGTGAAGTTGCGTGGCCGTGCCCGTCAGATCACGTTCCACGTCTTCGATCCGAACGTGGTCGTTGACATCCTGAATCGTGGTTCTGTCGATGAATGGCGCGAGGACGATGTCGCCGCAGCGACTGAGAAACGTCGCCAGTCAGCCATGAAGGCGAAGCTGACGAGATCCCTCAAGAAGGGGAAGGAAAAGGCGCCTTCGAAGAATGGATCGATCCCTGCACCCTTGCGAGGATGGGAAGAGTTCGATGCGGACGGCTTCCTGAAGTAGAGGCTCCATCGGTCGGGTTCCCGGGTAGCATTGATGGTTTCGCCCGAATGTTTCTATTTCTGTATTGCCGTCATCTGTCTCCTGGATTTTCATGATCTTAGACAGTGGTTGAGACAAGGGTGGGCAACAGTGATTTTTGCGAGACGTGCAGTGCAGTCGCGGGTCGATTACCTGCGGGGAGTTTTTGACCAGAAATCGATCAAGGCCATGGTTGATCGACTGAACCGACCGGGAATCGATAGCCTGGCGGCGATGTGGGAAGTCGTAGTTCTTGCTGGCTTGGCGAAATGCGGCAATCTTCAGCACGAGATCCCGCTTCCCTCTGGTAGAAATCCAGATGTTCGGTTGGAGACCGCAAGGATCTCCTTCACCGCGGACATCACCTGCGTGTCGGATCGTGGGTTGGACGAGCAAAATCCGTTCTGGGACCTGATGAATCTCGTGTCAGCGGCGAAGGACAAGATGGGGTTTCCTTCTGGCGGCCTGGACTTGCGCGCCCTGCCAATGGAGATCAGAAATAAGCGCGGCCACAGAAGGGCGCTTCGCCTGCCGCCCAAGAACAAGATTCCGGAGTTTTTTCGGAACCGAATATTGCCGCGTATGCGAGAACTCAAGAAAGGGGATGTCGAGCCGCTACGTATCAACATTGATGATCACGAAGCGGGCCTTGAGTTAACGATTGATCCAGCCGGGTCCGAATTCACGACAGGCAATTATGCCGCCTACGCTGCACCGACCGTAAAAGACAACAATCCCTTCTACAAAGCCCTCCGGGCGAAGGCGGATCAGTTGCGAGGAGCAGGCGGCCTGAGCGGGGTGATCGTCGTTGATGGTGGTTGTCAGGCGATATCGAACGACCGCATGGGTTTTGACACTGTCAGCCGGGAGGAGATAGCCGAGCGCTTCTTGGATCAGCATTCGTCGGTCGACTTCGTTCTAATTATAGCTGTCCACGATGTACTCGCGGCCAGTCTTCCTGCGAGGACAGAGGTGGCTGTCATGCCTTCCCTGGTCACGAGGCGGGGTATCGAATGGCGCCAAGACCTGAGTGAAATCCTGAAGCGGCTGCTCGCGGATCTGCCTAAACCCGTTTGTTCCGCCGCCAACGGAGCGCGGCGCGCGCAAAGCGCAGAGTACGACCTTGGGCATCATGGAGGATTCAACGTGCGGGGAAATAAGGTTCGGGTTAGTGCAAGAGAGCTGGTAGAAATCCTTGCGGGCGTGCGTAGGCGCGAGGATGGGTCGCCTGATGAGGAGATTAAGGGGAACTGGCCGCCGCGTGATATGTCCGACGTGTTCAAGAACATGCTTGGGCAAGGAAGGCTGCCTTCACAGATAACTGTCGTCCCTTCGGAAGAAGATGAGGAGGACGACTGGATCGAGTTTGATTTCGACAAGATCGATCCAGCAATAGCCCCATTCAGATGAGCAGACCACCGCTCGCACGAGCGGTGACTGTGACAAGTCAGGAGCGCGGCCTCCTCAATGGAAATTCCGCGCCTTGACCTTCAACGTATCAATGTGAAGATCCGGGACAAACATGTCGCGCACCTTGTTCGGTGGCGGCTGATCCCGCGCATCCCCTCCTCCCGGCGACCCATGAGCGAATTCATCTCCCCTCCCGCTCGGATTCTTGAACTCGGTATCGCGGTCAGCGAGCGCTGACAGGTCTCCGGAAAGATCCTCGAGCTGTCGCGCGATCAGATGGACGACCTCGCCCTCTTTTTGAATCTTGCCTTGGATCGCCATCATGCTTGCTCCGAGCACGACCCGCCGCCGTTTCTCAAACAACGATGGCCAGACGACGATGTTGGCGATCCCGGTCTCGTCCTCCACGGTGATGAACATCACGCCTTTCGCGCTCCCAGGCTTCTGACGAACGAGAACCAGCCCTGCGACGCACAGCCAGCTCTTGTCGCGGGCGTTCATGGCTTCGGCACAGGTTACGATCCGGCGGGCGGCCAGATCCTTCCGCAGGAAAGATATCGGATGGTCTCGAAGAGTCAGCCCGGCGTGGGCGTAGTCAGGACCTTGAACGAACTCCAAACCAGGATATGGTCAAGCCCGCGGACTCCCGGATGTCCGTTTCGCACCTTCGTTCCCGGAGACGCATCATGGCCATCTCACTTTCGCGCATTGTTGATTTCTTCCGCCGGAGGAAGCCGACTTTTGCGGAGGCTATCGCGAAATCCGGCTTCAGGCCGGCCTGCACGGCACGCATTGCGGTCGGCGAACAACGTAACCGGGAACGGCTGCTACGGCATCGAGGCTGACGGAGTGGGCCGATGAGCCGGAAGGCATTCCAGTTCGACCTGACAGCGACGCTGCGTCAGGTCCGCGACCCAGTCATTACGGTCGAGTGCGGCTTTGCGGGCGCAGTGGGCAGCTAGAGCGGGCCACGCTGGTGAAGAAACATGGAGCCGCCGTCTCCTTCGGGAGGCTGCGTCGAATGGCGGCGATGGGATGCGAACGGCTGGTAAGTGAGCATGGGGATCGATGCGGGACACGGTTCCCGAGCCTCGATTGAGGGGCGCATTGGTAAACTTCTCGGGGTATGTTCATATCGAGGCGGGCTCCAATAACGACGGCATGGGGGTGTCGGGAATGACCAGAACGGGATGGCTGGCTATCGTGGGCGCAATGCTTATCGGTGTCGCCGGTTCTGCGCGCGCGGCCGAAATCGAGAAGTTCGATCTCCCGGGAATAGCAGTCCCGTTTGTCAGCGTCCGAGGCCCAATTGAAGCCGGTGACGGGGATAAGTTCGAGACAGTCGTCCGTGGGTTGGGCCGGGCATCTGTCATTCTTCAGAGCCCCGGCGGCCTCGTGAAGGAAGCCCTGCATATCGGCGCGACGATCCGGATGGAGGGCTTCGCGACGATGGTGCCCGCCGACAAGCAATGCTTCTCCGCCTGCGGCCTGATCTGGGTATCCGGTGTCCGGCGATACATGTCCGATACGTCGCTGATCGGTTTCCACGCAGCCTATAGAGAAGAGAACGGAGAATACCGAGAGAGCGGTGTCGCGAACGCCGAGATCGGATCCTACCTCACCCACCTGGGCCTGCGCATCGAGGCCATCCGCTACTTCACCATCGCAGGCCCGAACGACTTCCTATTGCTCACGCCCGAGAAGGCTCGCGCTCTCGGTATCGAGACCTACAAGGTCGATGGCGAAAACATCACCACACCGTCGGCGGCACCTACTGTGGACATTTACGCCGACAGGTTCGTCTCGTACTCGCTGCTGCAATCCCGGTGTGCGCCGTTCCTTCAGCCGGATCTAGCCGCGGTGAAGCGCGCGCACGAGGCCGCCTTTGCCGAAGGCAACAGGTTGGTCGGTTCCGACAAGTGGATAGAGCTCTGGACCCCGCTTCTGGATCAGGTGAAATCCGGATTGAATAAAAAGGGGGCGCTTCTGCTCTGCATTGAGACGGAGGCCCAGCTTCGACAACAGGCGCAGGATACGGGCGTGAACGGGCCGAGCTTTTCGTGCACCGCCGCCAAGACGCCCACCGAACTGGCGTTGTGCCGCCAGCCGGAACTATGGGCAAAGGATCGGGCCATGAACGCCATCTACGTTTGGGTTCGCGACAATGTCGAGAAATCCGTTCGCAAGCGTCTCCTTGAGGTTCAGCGCAGTTGGCTCAAGGATCGCAACGATTGCGGAGGTGATGCGCGATGTCTGAACGCCGTTTATGACCAGCGGCTCAACGAGCTGAAGGCCATTGATCTGCCGAGTTAAGAGGACGTACAGCATCGCGGCCAGAGACTGTCGATGCGGTTCGATAGTGGATACGAATTCGCAGGACACCTTTCGGCCGGTGGTAAAACCCTTTGGAATATCTAGTCGGGTAACGCGGTCGCTGGTGGTCTCGCGTCGACAGGCTGGAGATTGCGATGGCTCTGACTACGGAAACGGCGAGATACACTCAGGCATTTCTCACTTTCATTGGCGGGTCGCTCCTGACCTTGTTGCTGGTCATGGCGTTCTCCAGCGACTCTGCCGACTTCCTGCAGCGCAACGAGGTCGCGGCGGGAATCTTAAATCTAGTGCTCTTTGTGATCATCTATTGGGGAGCAGGCGCGGTTCTGTCGCACGTTGAGCGAGAGGCTCGGGAAGACGAGCGGACAAAAGCTAGCAGGGCACAACGATGATCGTGCATGCCCCGCATTTGGAGGTTAGGCTCTTCGAGGCTCGCTTCTTGTATCAGGATCGTCAATAGCGTCTATTACCTCCTGGCCCGACAGCTCGAGCGAGGCCACGAGGGCATCGACGAGCTTCCTGCAGGCGGAACGATGAAGCTCAAGGATTGCCTTAGCGCGAGCGAGCTGCTCATCGAGGATCCTGTCCACCCGCCGCAGCACGCTTCGATCCATCCTGGTGATGTCGATCATGGGTGCGTCCGAGATGTCGCCGAGCGATCCCAAGCCATCACCCATCCCGAACGCCCTGTCCAGAAGAAGCGCGGTCCGGGTTGCCATATGGAGATCGCCATTGGCTCCAGCCACGCCATCATCGTGGCAACCCAGCATCATTTGCTCCGCCGCCATTCCCCCGAGTCCCATCGCGATCTCGTCAAGATAATGTGCCTTCGTGCGTCTGGCCCAATGCCGTCGATCGAACGTCGCCTTCCCCACCGACTGCTTGCTAGTCGTCAGAAGGATCTTTGGCGAGATCTCGACACGGACCAGCTCCATGCCGAGAAAAGTGCCGACCACGGCATGACCGATCTCGTGAATGGCATTCACTCTCAGCGTCTCCGGAGGAATAAACGCCGGGATCGGCAGGTGAACTAGGACATCCGCGAGACTGACCGGCCTTCTAAGCTTCCGAGCCTCTCGGCGGGCGTCACGAGCGATCTTCTGGATGTCAGCTCCGGTGACGCCCTCGCTGAGTTCGGCGAAGGTGTTGAACGCGGATTCCTTGAACTCGCCGCGAAGATGAATCCTGAAGATCGAGGTTCGCGCGGCAAGATCCGGGAGTGGGATCCTGATGTGCCGGTCAAGCCGGCCTGATCGCAGGATGGCGGCATCGATCTTCTCTGGGCGGTTGGAGGCGGCAATGACGACAACGCCTTCGCGGCCCTCGAGGCCATCCAATTGCTCAAGCAGGCCGTTGATGACCTTTGTGTCATAGGATTCATTCTGCGTGCTGACGCTGTCCCTGGATCCGAAGGCGTCGATCTCATCGATGAAGAGGATGGAGGGCGCATTCTTCTTCGCTTCCTGAAAGCTCTTCTGCATCGCCTTGAGGAGGTCATTTAGGTGGCCCTTTGCTTGCCATGTGGCGTAGGAGGCGACGACCAGATGCGTCCCGCATGTCGCAGCCAACGCCTTTGCGTAGATCGTCTTGCCCGTTCCGGGAGACCCGGACAGCAACATCCCCGTGTCGACGTCGTCCCATGAAACTGCTCCCGCCCGCCAGTCGTCGAGATCACGCGCCAGGTCGAGCCCCCAGCTCTTGGCCTCGCCGTAGCCCGCCATGCTCTCCAGGCGGATGTCCGCGATGGCTTCACCCCTCCGGTTTGATGCACGAGGTGCGGCTGGTGCTCTCGGCACACCCGCCTTCGCCATTTTCTCCATGATCCCAAGGACCCGCGACATGGGCCGACCCCAGGTCATTGCCAGCTTCAGCCGCCTCCAGTCGCATGCGATAAGAGCCTCCGCCTGCTCGTCTGTAAGCGGCGTTCGATAGCCCCAGTGAACGACCCCACGGGCCTGACGGATGTCGGGCGGCTCGACCTTGACGACGATGTCGAGCGCAAGCAGGAGATCGGGCGGAATCGCCTCCTCCGACCTGAAGAAGATGATGGTCTGCTTGTGCTGAAGCAGATCCATCACGTTTTCGATGTGGTCGTCCGACCGCGTCTCGTCGAAGATCTTGACGTGTTCCTGGAAGCGGTAGTCCGATCTCTTGTCGATGAACATGACCGCGGCCTGCACGTAGCTCGTCTTCCGTTCCCAGTTGTCCAGAATGATGCCGATGGCGAAATGTGGGGCGCGTCGGTATCGGCGGATGGCCCGACTGATGCCCGCATAGGCAAGGAATTCCGGCAGAGCGAATCCTGCCCGGTCTCGAAGAATGTTTTTCATTGTGTGATCCCGGATTGAAGATGATGCGGCGGGCGCTCGAATGCGCGTCACGTCATCCGCGTATCCGCCGGACCTGCGTCTCCGGGCTCAGAAGCGAATCATCCAAATCGACCTCCAGGAATCCTTGGAGGATCAGCGACGCCAGTGTCGGCATCGGCCGCCCTTCCAGGATCGCCGAGAGACATTCCGTAATGGTGAGCGACCCCATCTCCTCGAGGCCGGCAAGCAGCCGAATCCTGTCACCCAACGGCGGTCGATAAAAGCCGTAGCGGAGGAGATCCTTGGCATTCCTGAGGCGGAAGCTGTCGGCGAAGTCGATCATCGCTACGGGTCGGTATCGGTATCCCATGGATTCGACGGCACCAGACAGCCAGATCGGCGGCGATGGTTCTTCCTGGCCGACATCGATCAGGAAGGATCCGTTTTCGGTAAGAACAACGAAATCGAGCTGGTACTCGTCGTCGCCGTTCCGGAGCAGCGGCGGCGCCGTGCTCCATCGGGCGACGTCAGGATCGAGGTCCAGCAGGCAGGCGAAGTCTCTCGCCTGCTGGGATCGGAACTGGGCGCGGCCATCGCATTTGATGGTCGCCATCGGTGAGTAAATCGGAGAAAGCGTGACCTTATGTTGGACAGCATCGTCCTTCAGGTCAATCGAGACTACCTTCATGGCATCCCTCGTAAACGAAACGCAGAACTGGGCGACACCGGACGAAGCCGGAGTGCGTCAGCGTATTCGTATCGAGTGGCGCGCGAGGATGTTCATGGGCGGAACGAATATAGAACACAAGGAAGGGCGTCAAGGACCTCTGGCGGATTCACTCCTCCCCCTTGGAGTTGCCTCAATGTTGCAGCGAGAACGCCCGGAAAAGTTGAAATCGATCTTGCAAAGATGGTCGGCTATCGGTCATCCTGTCGCCCTTAAAGGAAACGGATTGATCTATGGCCCTGCAAATAAAGCGCATGAAAGTGATGAATTTCAGGTCGGTCGCTGACAGCGGGTGGATCGACATTGAACACGTGACAGCCTTCATTGGTGTGAACGAGTCCGGTAAAACGAACCTTCTTCTGCCGCTATGGAAGTTCAATCCGGCAAGGGATGGGGAACTCCACCCAAACTCGGACTATCCAAAGAGGATCTTCGGCGACATAAGGGCGAACCCATCAGGCTATCGTTTCATCACCGTCGAATTCGATACCGGCCCATCGGCAGAGAAAATCGCCACGCTTACCGGCGTCTCTATCGACAAGGTCACTGCGGTACAGATTTCTCGATCGTACGATGGAGAGTACATTGTCGAATTCCCCGATGCCCGCGTTGAGCGCAGCGTCCCATCGGAAAAAATTAAAGGTGTTCTCGAGGCTCTTGCGAAGGACCTAGAGGGTATCACACCGCTTAGGACGGAAGAGGCACAGAAGCCTCTTTACACCGACCGTGTCGCTCTCTCCCTCGCCTCGCTTTCCGAACGGCAGATGGACAATGTGGCGCTGGAAGCTGTTGTTCGAGAACTGAGCGAAACAGTTCCAGCGGATTTCCCTAAGAGCAGCGTCATCACACCCAGAGTGAATCAGGCCATTGAACAGCTAGAGGACCTGCGGGAACTCATCTCGCGTGAAGAGCTCGGAGAACGCGACGATGTGCGTGGAGTGGTTCTGAAGCAGCTTCCGAAGTTCGTCTACTACTCGAACTACGGCAACCTGGACTCTGAAATCTACCTGCCGCACGTCGTCGAGAACCTTCGCCGAACAGACCTCGGAAGCAAGGAGGAGGCCAAAGCACGCACCTTGCGCGTCCTTTTCAAGTTCGTGCAGCTTGAGCCTCAGGAAGTCCTCGATCTGGGCAAAGAGGCTGACGCGCCAGCACGTGGTTCGCGTCCTTCAGACGAGGAGATTGCCCAAGTAGCGGAGAAGAAGCGCGAGCGCTCTATCCTGCTCCAATCAGCCGGCACGAAGCTGACAACGAAGTTCAAGGACTGGTGGAAGCAGGGCGACTATCGGTTCCGTTTTGAGGCAGACGGCAACCATTTCCGGATCTGGGTTGCGGATGAGCGGCGGCCCGAAGAAATCGAACTTGAAAGCCGCAGCACGGGGCTTCAGTGGTTCCTTAGCTTCTATCTCGTGTTTCTCGTAGAAAGCGAAGAAGAGCACGAGAATGCGGTCCTCCTTTTGGACGAGCCGGGCCTCTCCCTGCATCCGCTGGCGCAGAGAGATCTCTCCGGGTTCTTTGACAATCTCGCAAAGACCAACCAGATCGTCTACACCACCCACTCGCCGTTTCTCGTCGATGCAGACCGTCTGGATCGAGCTCGTAAAGTTTACGTGGCGGCAGATGGGACAACCAAGGCGACACCTGATTTGCGCGAGGGCGTCAATGATAAGTCGAATGGCGGCGCGTCCTACGCCGTTCACTCAGCATTGAACCTGACGATCGCAGAGAGCCTGATGGTGGGTTGCAAGCCTATCATTATCGAAGGCTCTTCTGATCAGCACTATCTGACGGCAATGAAGAACCTGCTGATCCATGCGGGCAAGATCGCACCATCTCGGGAGCTGGTTTTTCCGCCATCGGGTGGCGCAAGAACTGCCCGTCAGATCGCAAGCATGCTCACTGGTCGTGACGATGACCTGCCGATTGTTCTATTGGATGACGACAAACCAGGTCGGCAGGCAGCACAGGACCTGAAGAACTCGCTCTACGTGGATTCAAAGGAAAAGGTTCTAAACGTTCGCGACTTCACGGGACTCGAAGACAGCGAAGTCGAGGATCTAGGCCGTGTGGACGAATTGACTCAGGTATAGGTTTTGGGGTTCCGGGGACGAATCCGGTCTGATTCATAGGTTGCCGACTGATTTGGAGGTCGGCGATGTCCACGAAGATGACGGATACGGATTGGGCGAACGCGCTGGAGGT
>Ga0182739_1002746_pt1 | contig 16117 bp, 14 predicted proteins | sample eDN5th30CBELigBY_FD_128873 | JGI IMG/M metagenome (GOLD analysis project Ga0182739, IMG submission 128873) | Enriched backyard soil microbial communities from Emeryville, California, USA - eDNA 5th pass 30_C BE-Lig BY (version 2) (version 2) | ecosystem: Environmental > Terrestrial > Soil >... | reverse complement strand
CCCGCGGCCGCCTTGATGCGCGGCAGCGTGACCCAGCCGTCGCTGTTCTCGCGCAGCCACTGGTCAAAGGCGTTCTGGCCGGCTTCGACGTCTTCGGGGGCAATGGTGTTCAGCGGGGCGACCACGCCTTGCGGGCCGTCCAGGTCTTCGTCGCTCCATTGGATGCCGTCGTTCTGGGCTTCGGCTTCCTGGTATTCGGCGTCGGTGTAGTCCTCTTCGACAGGAGGGGCGTTTCGCTTTGGAACGGAGGGGGCAGCGCCTGGCGGGGTTGGCATGACGGAGTCCGGTGTCGTCACAAAGGCCTTCAAGAGGCCGGAGGCATCCCGTTGTCGGGAATGCGGCGACATATGCGAAATCCGTGCCAGGGTTAGCGGTGCAAAGAAAACCCCCGCAACATCAAGGCCTTGAAGCTGAATCTCGCGCGAATCAGCCAGCCGATCGCCATCGCGGCTCAAGAAAAGCCGCGGTTTGGCCGGAAAATCGAGCCAAATTTGGCCCGGTTATTTGCAAATCATTGATAAATAAGAAAACGCACCGGGCCAGATTTGGCCCGGCCGGGTCAAATCTGGCCCGATTGATTTGCCGACTCCCGGTCAGCCTACGATACGGTGCCCCGATAGCCGCAAAAAAAATCAGCCCGACCTCCACGCAGCGTAATGCTGCGCGGAAATCGGGCTGACTCTCTCACAGAGCGGCGCATTGACCGCCCACGGTCCTTCAGGAACGAACCTGAGCAGCCTCAGGCCGCCAGCCGGCCCTCGATCTCGGTCTTGGTCGAGCGCAGCTCTTCGGGCAGGCCCTGGGCCAACTGGCCGAACAGCTCATGGTGCAGCGCCAGTTCCTCGCGCCAGGCGGCTTCGTCCACCGACATGACCTGCTCGAACTTGTCCGGGCTGAATTCCAGGCCGGTCCAGTCGATGTCCTGGTACGTGGGCGACACGCCGAAGACCTGGTCCACGCCCTTGGATTGGCCGTCGATGCGGCCCAGCATCCAGCGCAGCACGCGCATGTTGTCGCCGAAGCCCGGCCAGACGAACTTGCCGTCCGGGCCCTTGCGGAACCAGTTCACGCAGTAGATGCGCGGCAGGGTCGCGCCGGCGGCTTCGAGCTGCTTGCCGAGCTTGAGCCAGTGGCCGAAGTAGTCGCTCATGTTGTAGCCGCAGAACGGCAGCATGGCGAAGGGATCGCGGCGCACCACGCCTTGCTGGCCGGCGGCCGCGGCGGTGGTTTCCGAACCCATGGTGGCGGCCATGTACACGCCTTCGACCCAGTTGCGGGCTTCGGTGACGAGCGGCACGGTGGTGGAGCGGCGGCCGCCGAAGATGAAGGCGTCGATGACCACGCCCTTGGGATTTTCCCATTCGGGGTCGATGGACGGGCACTGCGAGGCCGGCGCGGTGAAGCGGGCGTTCGGGTGCGCGGCCTTGCGGCCGGTTTCGCGCGCGATCTCGGGCGTCCAGTCCTTGCCCTGCCAGTCGACCAGGTGCGCGGGCGGCGTATCGGTCATGCCTTCCCACCAGACGTCGCCGTCGTCGGTCAGCGCGACGTTGGTGAAGATGACGTTGGCCTTGAGCGTGGCCATGGCGTTGAAGTTGGTCTGCTCGCTGGTGCCCGGCGCCACGCCGAAATAGCCGGCCTCGGGGTTGATGGCGTGCAGGTGGCCGTCCGGGCCGGGCTTGATCCAGGCGATGTCGTCGCCGATGGTGGTGACCTTCCAGCCGTCCATGCCCTGCGGCGGGATCAGCATGGCGAAGTTGGTCTTGCCGCAGGCCGACGGGAACGCGGCGGCGACGTGGTATTTGCGGCCCTTGGGCGAGGTGACGCCCAGGATCAGCATGTGTTCGGCCAGCCAGCCCTGGTCGCGGCCCATGGTGGACGCGATGCGCAGCGCGAAGCACTTCTTGCCCAGCAGCGCGTTGCCGCCGTAGCCCGAGCCGTAGCTCCAGATTTCGCGGGTCTTGGGGAAATGGACGATGTATTTGGTGGGGTTGCAGGGCCAGGCCACGTCGGCCTCGCCGTCGGCCAGCGGTTTGCCCACCGAGTGCAGGCACGGCACGAAGTCGCCATCGGTGCCCAGCACGTCATAGACCTGCTTGCCCATGCGCGTCATGATGCGCATGTTGACGGCCACGTAAGGGCTGTCGGACAACTCGACGCCGATGTGCGCGATGTCCGAGCCCAGCGGGCCCATCGAGAACGGCACCACGTACAGCGTGCGGCCGCGCATGGCGCCGTCGAACAGGCCGTTGAGCGTGTCGCGCATTTCGGCGGGATCGGCCCAGTTGTTCGTGGGGCCGGCGTCTTCGGCGCGATCCGAGCAGATGAAGGTGCGGTCTTCCACGCGCGCGACGTCGGAGGGATCGGACCAGGCCAGATAGGAATTGGGGCGCTTGGCGGGGTTGAGCCGGCGCAGGGTGCCCGACTGGACCATCTGCTCGCACAGGCGGTCGTACTCTTCCTGAGAACCATCGCACCACACCACGCGATCGGGCTTGGCCAGCGCGACAAAACTGGCGACCCAGTCGATCAGTCCGCGATGCTTGACGTACGCGGGCACGTTCAAGGCTGCCAATCCCCCGTCCAAAGGCTTATTCATTGGGGTTATCTCCATACTTTGGCTAAAGGTGATACGGCCCCAATTGAGGGGGCCGTATCCAGTTTGCGCAATCATACTTGCAGCGCCGGGCAACCCGTCAACCCATCCTCATGGGGGAGATTGTCACCGGGTGAGACGGTCATCCCGGGTATCCGGCGCGCAGCTCCCTGCGGATAATCTTGCCGGTGGCGGTGGTCGGCAAACTGGTTACAAAGCGGATCGCGCGCGGGTATTCGTGGGCCGCAAGACGGGTCCGCACGTGGGCCTGCAGCGCCTTGACCAGCGCTTCGTCGCCTTCGACGCCTTCATTCAGCACCACATACGCCACCACGATTTCGGTGCGCTCGGCATCCGGCATGCCCACCACCGCCGCCATGCGGACGGCGGGGTGGCCGATCAGGCAGTCTTCGATCGGCCCCGGGCCGATCCGGTAGCCGGCACTGGTGATGACGTCATCGTTGCGGCCGACGAAGCGGATGAACCCCTGCGCGTCGCGCACGCCGATGTCGCCGGTCAACAGATAATCGCCCGCGAATTTCTCGGCGGTCGCATCGGGGTTGTTCCAGTAGCCCAGGAACATGACCGGATCGGGGCGCAATACGCCGATGTTGCCCTCCTGTCCATCGGCCACTTCGACGCCGGCGTCGTCCACAATAGCGACGCGGTGTCCGGGCGCGGCCCGGCCGATGGCGCCGATGCAGGGGTCGAATAGCGACGAGCACGACGACACGATCATGTTGCACTCGGTCTGGCCGTAGAACTCGTTGATGGTCACGCCCAGGACGCGGCGGCCCCAGTCGATGAGTTCCGCGCCCAGCGACTCGCCCCCGCTGGCCACCGAGCGCAGGGCGCGCGGCCCGGCCTCGCCGGGCCAGTCGCAGCCGCGCATCATCTTCAGCGCGGTGGGCGGCAGGAAGGTGTGCGTCACGCCGTGGCGGGCCATGAGTTCCAGCGCCGAGGCGCCATCGAATTTCTCGAAACGCCGCGCCAGCACGGGCACGCCGTGATGCCAGGACGGCAGCAGCACGTCCAGCAGCCCGCCGATCCAGGCCCAGTCGGCCGGCGTCCACATCAGGGCGGCGTTTTTCGGGAAGAACTCGTGCGACATCTCCACGCCGGGCAGATGGCCCAGCAGGACGCGATGCGCGTGTAGCGCGCCCTTGGGCTTGCCGGTGGTGCCGGACGTATAGATGATGACGGCCGGGTCGTCGGCCGCAGTGGGCGCCGGGTCGTAGACGTCGGATTCCAGGGCGAGGCTGCGGTGGAACGGCAATGCATCGACCTGGGCCGGGGCGCCGGAAGCGGCGGACGACGCCTCGGCGCCGTCCTGCCCTTCGCCATCGATGCAATAGATCACTTTCAGGGCGGGCAGGCTGTCGCGGATCTCGCGCAGCTTGCGGCAGCCGTCCGCGTCGGTCACGAGGGCCGCCGCGCCGCTGTCGGCCAGCCGGTACTGGATGGCGTCCACCCCGAACAGCGTGAATAGCGGCACCGCGACCGCGCCCAGCTTGTAGGCCGCGACGTGCGCGATCGCCGTTTCCGGCGCCTGCGGCAGGTAGATGGCCACGCGGTCGCCGCGCCGGATGCCATGGCGCGCCAGGCTGTTGGCCAGCTGGTTGGACTGCGCCTTGATCTCATCGAACGTGTAGCGCGTCTGCGCGCCATCGCTCTTTTCGTAGATCAGCGCCAGCCGGCCGCTGCCGTCGGCCCATTTGTCGCACACGTCCACGCCGATGTTGTAGGCGGCGGGCACCTGCCACTGGAACGTGGACACGAGTTGATCGTAGGAATCTGCGCTGTGCAGCATGGTCTGTCTCTGGTGTTGTTATGGATGCGGGCCGGCTCCGGCGCGGCGCGGGGCATGTGCGCCGCCTTGCCTGGAAGTTGACCCTGGCTCAATAATAGGCCCTCGCGCGGCGGCCCGGCAGGCTGGCCGCCCCCTCCTTCCGCTTTCTGCCTGTATGGAAAAGACCCCACCCGTTCCCATGCGCCGCCCGCCGGCCAGCGCCAAATCCGAGCAACGCATCCGGGACATCCTGCGCGTCGCGCGCCAGGTGTTTTCCGAAGCCGGCTTCCAGGCGGCGACCACCACCGAGATCGCGCAGCGCCTGGGCGTGTCGGAGGCCACCGTGTTCACGTATTTCGGCGGCAAGCGCGAACTCTGCGTGCGCGTGATCAGCGACTGGTACGACGAAATCATCGCCAAGGTGGAGGACCACCTGCCGCATATCCACGGCGCGCGCGCCCAACTGCATTACCTCGTGCACACGCACCTGCGCCACCTGCTGGCCGAGGGGCCGGGCCTGTGCGCGTTCATTCTTTCCGAGGGCCGCGCGCGCAATGACGACTTCGGCGAGATCTACGCCGACCTGCAGCGCCGCTATACCGCACCGCTGATGCGCATCCTGGCGCAGGGCCAGGCCGACGGCGACATCCGCCAGGACATGCCGCTGCGGCTGTTGCGCTCGGCGGTCTACGGCCCGATGGAGCACGTGCTGTGGGACGCGATCCTGCGGGGCGCGGGCGCCGACGTGGCCGCCACCGCCGACCATCTGGTCGGCTTCCTGTGGCAGGCCCTGCAGCCGCCGCGCCGGGACGCCCTGGCGCTGGCGCAGTTTCGCGGTGAAGTCCAGGACGCGCTGCATCGCCTTCAGTCGTCCGAGAAGAGCGAAGGCGGCACGTACTGAGGAAAGCCGTTGTAGGTCTCGCCGCGTTCGGCGGGCTGCAGCGTCCAGGAATGGCGGGCGTTGGGCACGCCGCCATCGACGCGTATCACGCTCCCATTGATGAACGCCGCCGCGGGCGATAGCAGGAAGACCACGGCCGCGGCCAGTTCGGCCTCGGTGCCGAAGCGCTGCAGCGGCACCTTGGTCTTCAATTCGCGCAACACGCTGCGGTAGTGTTCGTCGTAGCTGTCCATGCCGCTGGAGGCGATCCACCCCGGCGCCACGGCATTGACGCGCACGCCCGCGTGGGCCCATTCGCAGGCGGCGGTCTCGGTCAGGTTCCATACCCCGGCGCGCGCCGCGCCGGAATGGCCCATCCCCGGCATGCCGCCCCAGATGTCGGCCAGCATGTTGACGATGGCGCCGCCGTGCTGGCGCATGTGCTGCGTATAGACCTCGCGCGATACCAGGAAGGTGCCGTGCAGATTGTTCTGCACCACGGCGTTCCAGCCGTTCAGGCTGATGCGGTCCAGCGGCGCGGGAAACTGGCCGCCCGCGCAGTTGAAGAGGCCGTCCATGCCGCCATGCGCGGCCAGCGCATCGGCAACGGCGGCGCGCACGCCGGCCTCGTCGCGGATGTCGCAGGCGTGCTGGCTGATGCGCCCCGCCGCCTCGGGATAGATGCGGGCGATTTCGTCGGCCGCCGACCGCAGCTTGTCGGGATTGCGCCCGACCAGCGCCAGGCGGGCGCCCAGAGAGGCGAGTTCGTGCGCGGTGCAACGGCCCAGGCCGCTGCCGCCGCCGGTCACCATCACGGTCTTGCCCTCGAACAGTCCGGGCCGGAACACGGATGCATAGCGTTGATCGGCGGCTGCGCCGCCTGCCTGCTGGGTCATGTCTCACTCCCTTTTTTTGTTGAGCATAACTCAATAACTGGAAAGGAAGGGTCGCCGTTTTGGTCTTTTGCCAATAGAATCAGTCCACCAGATGACAGCATTCATTGAGCCACCATCAATAAAACCGGAGACTACTCATGACGCCGAACACCCCCCTGGACGTCGCCCTGGACGGCGCCATCGCCCGGCTGACGCTGAACCGGCCGGACATGCGCAACGCTTTCGACGATACGCTGATTGCCGCGCTCACGGCGGCGGTCAGGTCGGCCGCGGACGATCCGCAGGTGCGGGTGCTGTTGCTGACCGGCGCGGGCAAGGCGTTCTGCGCGGGCGGCGACCTGAACTGGATGCGCAAAATGGGCACGCTGACCGCCGCGGACAACCGCCAGGACGCCACGCGGCTGGCGGACATGCTGAATGCGGTCTGGACCTGCCCGAAGCCCGTCGTGGCCTGCGTCAACGGCGATGCGTATGCCGGCGGCATGGGCCTGGTGGCGGCCTGCGACATCGCCGTCGCGGCGGATAGCGCGCATTTCTGCCTGTCGGAAACCCGCCTGGGCCTGCTGCCCGCCACCATCAGCCCCTATGTGATCCGCGCGATGGGCGAGCGCGCGGCCAACCGCTATTTCCTGACCGCCGAACGGTTCGACGCCGCCACGGCGCTGCGGCTCGGTCTGGTCCACGAGGTGGTCCCGGCGGCGCAGGCGCTCGAGGCCGCCGAAGCCCTTTGCCGCACGCTGTGCGCCAACGGTCCGGGCGCCGTGCAGGCGAGCAAGCGGCTGGTGCGGGACTTTGCGGGCCAGCCCCTGGACGCCGCCCTGATCGCCGATACGGTCGAACGCATCGCCGCCATCCGCAGCACCGATGAAGCCCGCGAGGGCGTGACGGCATTCCTGGAAAAGCGCGAGCCGGCCTGGCGCAGCACCCCGTGAGCCGCGCCCCGGAGCCGCCGGGCCATTGATGCCATAATCCCGGGCGGATCTTCTGGAAGCCTCATGCCGCACGTCACACCGCCCGCCTTGCCTCCCCTGAACGCCGAACGCCTGTGGGCGCGGGTCGAAACCCTGTCCCGGTTCACCCTGCCCGACGTGCCCTGGACGCGCCGCGCCTTTTCGCCGCTGTTCGATGACGCGCGCGCCTGGCTGCGCAGCGAGTTCGAGGCCGCCGGCCTGGTCACCCGCCTGGATGCGGGCGGCAACCTGGTCGGCACGCGCGCGGGGCGCGACGCGTCGCGCAAGCCCATCGCCACCGGATCGCATTGCGACACCGTGATGAGCGGCGGCCGCTTCGACGGCATCATCGGCGTGCTGGCTGGCATCGAAGTCGCGCACACGATGCAGGAACACGGCATCACGCTCGACCACCCCTTCGAGGTCATTGATTTCCTGTCCGAAGAACCCAGCGACTACGGCATCTCCTGCGTGGGCAGCCGCGCGCTGTGCGGCCAGCTCACCGCCGACATGCTGGCCGCGCGCAATCCGCAGGGCGAGACGCTGGCGCAGGGCATCGCCCGCATCGGCGGCGATCCGGCCGCGCTGGGCGCGCCGCTGCGCCGCGCGGGCGAAACCGCCGCCTTCGTCGAACTGCACATCGAACAGGGCCCCGTCCTGGAAAGCCGCAAGCTGCCGATCGGCGTGGTCACGAACATCGTCGGCATCCGCCGCGTGCAGATCGTGGTCGAGGGGCAGCCCGACCACGCGGGCACCACGCCCATGGACATCCGCCGCGACGCGCTGGTGGGCGCGGCCCGCATCATCGACGCCGCCCATCGCCAGGCCAGCGCCGCCAGCGGCAACCCGCATTACGTGGTCGCCACGGTGGGCCGGCTGTCCCTGACGCCCAACGCGGCCAACGCGGTGCCCGGCCGGGTCGAGATGACGCTGGAAATGCGCAGCGACAGCAACGCCGTGCTGGATGCCTTCCCGGAAACCCTGATGGCCGGGGTGGCCGACGACCTGAAGGCGCTGCGCCTGACCGCCGGCTTCACGCAGCTCAGCCGCGCGCAGCCCACCGACTGTTCGCCGCTGGTCATGGACGCCGTCAAGGCTGCCGCCGACCAGCTGGGCTATGCGTCGATGCGCCTGCCCAGCGGCGCAGGGCACGACGCGGTCTACATGGCGCCCACCGGCCCCATCGGCATGATCTTCATCCCCTGCCTGAACGGCCGCAGCCACTGCCCCGAAGAATGGATCGAACCCGCGCAACTGCTGGACGGCACCCGCGTGCTGTACCAGTCGGTGCTGGAACTGGACCGCGCGCTGCGCGGCGCTTGAGGCTCACGACCCCATGGAACAGATCGAACTCAATGACAGCACCGCCGACCGCTTTCTGCTGGACGCGCGCGGCCTGTCGCTCATCGTTTTTCACAGCCGCACCTGCGGCACCTGCCGCGTGGCGCGCGAGCAGCTTCCCGCCGTGGAACTGCCCGTCGAGCGTCTCTGCTGGATCGATGCCGGCGACAACCGCGGCCTGGTCGAGCGCTACGAAGTCTTTCACCTGCCCGCCATGTTCGTCGCCCGCGACGGCGCCTTCTACGGACCGGTGCAGTCCACGCTGGCGGAATGGGACCTGCGCCAGCAGATCGGCCTGGCGCTGGACAGCTACCCCGCCGAATTGCCGTGAGCATCGCCACGGCAACACCGAGGCGCCTGCCCCTGGACGCGCTGGCCACCGGCGCCATGCTGCTGCTGTGCGTGTGCTGGGGCTTCCAGCAGATCGCCATCAAGCTGGTGGCGGACGACGTGGCCCCGATCATGCAGATCGGTTTGCGGTCGACCTTCGCGGCCCTGGTCCTGGCCGTGGTGGTGTGGCGCGGCGAAGGCCGGCGCGCCTTCACGGACGGCACCATCCTGCCCGGCCTGATCGTGGGCCTGCTGTTCGCGGGTGAATTCCTGTTCGTGGCCCAGGGCCTGGTCCACACCACGGCCTCGCACATGTCGGTGTTTCTGTACACCGCGCCGATTTTCGCGGCGCTGGGCCTGCATTGGCTGCTGCCCGAAGAGCGCATGAAGCCGCTGCAGTGGCTGGGCGTGGCTATCGCCTTCTGCGGCATCGCGGTCGCGTTCCTGGTCAAGGACAGCCAGCCGGCCGCGCCGGGCGGCGCAGGCAACGTGCTGCTGGGCGATGCCATGGGCCTGTTGGCCGGCCTGCTGTGGGGCGCCACGACGGTGGCGATCCGCAAGACCTCGCTGTCCGAAGCCGCGCCGGCCAAAACCCTGTTCTACCAGATGGCGGTGGCCTCGGTGGGCCTGCTGGCGTTCGCGGCGGCCACCGGCCAGCACGGCATCCGCTACACCCCGGCGGCGATGCTGAGCGTCGGCTTCCAGTCGGTGGTGGTGGCGCTGTCCAGCTACCTGGCCTGGTTCTGGCTGCTGCGCCGCTATCTCGCGTCGCGCCTGTCCATCCTGTCGTTCATGACGCCGCTCTTTGGCGTGAGCTTCGGTGTGCTGATCCTGGACGAGCCGCTGGACGCGGGCTTCGTGATCGGCGCCGCGATGGTGCTGGCGGGGATCACCCTGGTCAGCGGCGCGGAAATGGTCAGGCAATTGCTGCGCCGACGCTAGGCAGCGCCGCGCGGCGCCTGGCGCCATGGCCGGTAGCCTCATGGTTATCTCGGCTGGCGCCGGGAATGCCGACCGGATATAACCAAGGGTCTTTCCCACAGCCCGGCCGGACGATCCGGCGCGCGGCCACGGCGCGGAGCCCCCATGCAACCCTGGCACAGCGACAACCCGGCGCTTGCAGGCGCCTTTGCCCCCGTCTTCGACGAGCGCGACGACACGGACCTTTCGGTGGAGGGCGCGCTGCCCGCGGGCCTGTCCGGCGTCTTCATGCGCAACGGTCCCAATCCGCAGTTCGAGCCCGGGCCCGGCTACGCCTACCCCTACGACGGCACGGGCATGATCCACGCGCTGTACCTGGACGCCGGCCGCGCGCGCTACCGCAATCGCTGGGTGCTGACGCGCGAACTGCAGGAAGAGCGGGACGCCGGCCGCCGTCTCTACAACCCCACTTTCGGACCGCCGCCGCAAGCCAACCTGGCCAATACCAACGTGCTGCGCCACGCCGGCCGAATTTATGCGCTGTACGAAGGCGGATGCCCTTACGTCATCGATGACACGCTGGCGACGCTGGGACCGGACGCGTTCCAGGGCAGGCTTGCCGGCGCCTTCTCCGCGCATCCCAAGGTCGATCCCCTGACCGGGGAAATGGTGGCGATCAATTACGATCTCATGGCGGGCACGCTCGAATACCTGCGCCTGGACGCCAGCGGCCAGGTGGACCGCCAGGTGCGGTTTGCGTCGCCCTGGCCCGCGCTGGTCCACGACATCGGGCTGACCGCCACCCACGCGGTGGCTTTCGTGTGCCCGCTGGTCTTCGACTTCAGCCGCGGGCCGGCCGCGCCTGCGTGGGAACCGAAGCGCGGCACACAGGTGCTGCTGGTGCCGCGCGACTGCACCGACGCGGCGCAGATCCGGTGGATCGAGGCGGCCCCCTTCTTCAACTGGCACGTCGCCAACGCCTGCGTGGAGGGCGACACGATCGAGGCGGTGATGCCCTGGCACGACGGCTTTGGGCCGGACTCACGCAAGCGGCTGGAACTGCACCGGCTGCGCATCGACCTTGCCAGCGGGCAGGTCGATGACCAGATGCTGGACGACCAGCCCTGCGAGTTCGGCCGGGTCAACGACGCCTGGCTGGGCCGGCGCGCGCGGTACTGCTATGCCGGCCTGCGCGACCCGCGCCCGGGCGAGACGCCGCAACCGGGCGCCTTCGAGGCCTTTGCCCGCTACGACCTGGAAACGGGCGCAAAGACAGTGTTCCGGCTGCCCGCCGGCCAGACCGCGTGCGAACCGGTGTTCGCCGCCGCCCCGGCCGCCACCCCGGCCAACCCGGCCGACCCGGCCGTCGCCGACGAGGCGGACGGCTATCTCCTGAGCTTCGTGCATGCCGAAAACGACGCGGGCGGGCGATTCATCGTGCTGGACGCCCGCGACCTGGCCGCCGGCCCGGTCGCGACGATCCGCCTGCCGCGCCGCGTCCCCGCCGGCCTGCATGGGTCATGGATGCCGGCATCGCCCGCGGGCGCGGATCAGGCGCGCCGCTGACCCAGGTTCAGGACGATCAGTCCTGCCCCGGCCATCACGAACGCAAAGCCCCACCAATCCGACGCGCCCGGCCGGTCCCCCACCAGCGCCATCGCGCCCAGCACGCCGACCACGGGCACCATCAGGGTGGTCAGCGCGGCGACCGTGGCGCTGACGCGTTCGCTCAGCACGAACCACAGCCAATACGCCACGGCGGTGCCCAGGATGATGTGGAACGAGAGCGCGCCCGCGACGCTGGCGGTCCAGCCGCGCGTGGGAAAGGATTCTCCGGCGATCAACGCCCCGGCCAGGGCGCAGCTTGCGCCCACGACCAGTTGCCAGGCCGTGATGACGATGCGGTCGCCCGCCACGGGCCAGCGCTTCAGGTAGACGGTGCCGGCCGCCCAGCCAAACGCCGCCACCAGCGGGAACACCAGGCCCTTGGCGGCCGCCACGTCGTTGCCGGCGAATACCGCGTGCAGCACGGGCCAGGCCAGCACCGCGACGCCGCAGGCGCCCAGCAGCAGCGCCAGGCCGCGCCGGCGGTCCAGGCGTTCGCCCAGCACCAGCCACGCGAGCAGCGCCGACATCATCGGCATGGTGAAAGTCAGCACTGCCGCGCGCGACGTGCTGGTGCTGAGCTGCGCCCAGGCCACGGCCAGGTTGAAGACCGCGACCGCCAGGATGCCGCCCACCGCGATGCCGGGCCACGCGCTGCGCGGCGGCAAAAGCGGCAGCCGCTTGGCCCCCGCCAGCAGCAACAGCAACAGCGCGCCGCTGCCCAGGCCCAGCACGCGAAGCGTGAACGGCGGGAAGATCGACAGGATGATCTTCACCGCCGGCCAGTTCAGGCCCCAGAACAGGGCCAGGGCCACCGGGATCAGGCGCACGCGGCGTGTTCTCCCGGGGAGTCTGCCCTTTCAGCGCCCGCAAGGTCGGCCAGTCCTCGGCGCTGGTTGCCTTCGGCGTCGAAGTTGTCCGGGCTCAGCCAGCGTTCGTAGGCCGCGCGCAGGGCCGGCCATTCGCTGTCGATGATGGAAAACCACGCCGTGTCGCGGCTGCGGCCCTTGTAGACCGTGGCCTGCCGGAATACGCCCTCGAACGTGAAGCCCAGGCGCCGCGCCGCGGCGCGCGAGGGCGCATTCAGACTGTCGCACTTCCATTCGTAGCGGCGGTAGCCCAGTTCGTCGAAGGCGCGGCGCATCAGCAGGAATTGCGCTTCGGTGGCGATGCGGGTGCGCTTGAGCTGGCGCGAATAGCACACGAAGCCCACCTCGATGACGCCGTTGGCCGGATCGATGCGCATCAGGGCCAGCGTCCCGATGGCGCGGCCCGTGGCCAGATCGATGATGGCGTGGTGCATCGGGTCCTGGCCCGCCTGCACGGATTCCGCGAAGGCCCGGTATTGCGCCTCGTCGGCGAACGGTCCGATGCCCATGTAGGTCCAGTCGCTGCCGTCGGGCGCCTGGCTGAAGGCGTGGTACAGGTCAGCCGCATGGCGTTCGGCCGACAGGGGTTCCAGCCGGCAGTAGCGGCCGATGGCGGGTTCCAGCGGGGGACGCGGACGCGGGGTCCAGCCGGGCAGCGCCGGGCCGATCGGTTGTTGGAAAGCGTTGGTGCGGGGTTGCATGCGACGGTGCCTCGGGTCGGTTCAGGGAGCGCCGCCGAGCGTGGCGGGCGCGACATCCAGGCCCTCACGATATCGGAACCGTGGCATCATAAAAAGCGCCACGAACCTCTTGTTTAATAGGGCCATGATCGACACCACTTTGAGCGATTCCGCCGGCGTATCGTTGCTGTCCAGCCCGCTGGCGCGCGGCCCCGGCGCGCTGCCGCGCCAGCGCCAGCTCATCCAGCGGCTGAAGCAGGCCATCCTGGCCGGCCGGCTGCCGGCCGGCGGCAGGCTGCCCTCGTCGCGCGCGCTGTCCGAGGAACTGGAGATCTCCCGCAACACGGTGCTGATCGCCTACGAGCAACTGACGGCCGAAGGCTACGTGATCGCCGACCGCCAGGGCACGCGCGTGGCGCCCCTGTCGGCCGCCGCCCGCAGCGCGGCCCGCCACGCCGCCCCGGCCGACGACCGGCCGCCCGCCACCGCGCGCCGCCTGGCCCGCATCGTCTCCGCGCGCCAGGCGCAAGACGGATCGCTGCCGATGACGCCCGGCACGCCGGCCCTGACCCAGTTTCCCCTCAATGCCTGGCGCCGCGCGCAGGACCGCGCCCTGCAGTCGGCCCCGGCCGCCGCGCTGGGCTATGGCGATCCGGCGGGCGAGCCGGCCCTGCGCGAGGCCATCGCCCAGTACCTGCGGGTGTCGCGCGGGGTGCATTGCGACGCGTCGCGCATCGTCATCACCGAAGGCGCCCAGGGCGCGCTGGCGCTGTGCGTGCAATTGCTGACCAACCCCGGCGACACGGCGTGGCTGGAAGATCCGGGCTACCGCGGCGCCAAGTCCGCGTTCCATGGCGGCGACCTGAATGTGGTGGCCATGCGCGTGGACGCCGACGGCATCGTCATCCCGGAAAGCGCGTGGACCAGCCAGCCGCCGCGCCTGATCCAGACGACGCCGTCGCACCAGTACCCAACGGGCGCCGTGCTGTCGCTGACCCGCCGGCTGGACCTGCTGGAACGCGCCCGCCGCGCGGGCGCATGGATCATCGAGGACGACTACGACAGCGAGTTCCGGCACCAGGGCGAACCCATCGCCGCCATGCAGGGCCTGCTGCCCGACGCGCCGGTCCTCTACGTCGGCACATTCAGCAAGACCATGTTCCCCGCCCTGCGCCTGGGATTCCTGGTGCTGCCGCAGGCGATCGCGGACCGCGCCATGCCGTCCATCATCGAGATGCAGCGCGGCGGCCATCGGCTGGAACAGCTCACGATGGCCGCCTTCATCGAAAACGGCCAGTTCTCGCGCCACCTGGGCCGCATGCGCCGCCTGTACCGCGAGCGGCAGGCCGCCTTGCGCGAGGCGCTGGCAACGCATCTGGGCATCGAGCACGAGGTCCTGGGCGGACATTGCGGCCTGCACCTGACGGTGCGGCTCACGCCGGCCTATTCCGACGTGGACATCGTGGCGCAGGCGCGCAAGCTGGGGATGCATCCCGCGGCGCTGTCGTCCTTTGCGCTGAACCCGCGCGAAGAAGACAACGGGCTGGTGATCGGCTACGGCAATACCGGCGCGGAGCGGTTTCCCGCGCTGGTGCGCCGGCTGCACGAGGTGGCGGCCGGCCTGAAGGCGGCTTAATCCACCAGCCCGCCCAGCACCAGCAGCGTCATGAACAACCAGAACAGGAACCCGAGGATGGAGCGCCGCAGCAGCGCCTTCACCGCACCCCACAGGAACATGAGGCCCAGCGCCAGCAGCACCAGATTGAAGATCGACGGGCTCATGCCCATCGCGCCGGCCAGGCCGGCGTAAAAGTCCGCCAGCGCGCCGCCCAGCCCGCCCAGCAGCCATTTGATCCCTGCCACGATGGCGCGCAGGCCCTCGCCAAGCATGCCGCCCAGCGTTGCGAAAAAACCGTCCTGGGCCGGCATCAGCGACGCGTATCCGCAAGCATGCGCACGGCCAGGCCGGCCAGCACGGTGCCCATCAGCCAGCGCTGCGCCACCATCCACAGCGGGCGGCCCGCCAGGAACCCGGCGATGGACCCGGCCATGACGGCGATGAGCGCGTTCACCGACAGGCTGATCACCACCTGCGTCATCCCCAGCGCCAGCGACTGGGTGAAGACGCTGCCGTGGTCGGGCTGGATGAACTGCGGCAGCAGCGACACGTACATGACGGCGATCTTGGGATTGAGCAGGTTGGTCAGCAGCCCCATCGTGAACAACTGGCGCGGGCTGCTCTTGGGCAGGTCATGGACCTGGAACGGCGACCGTCCGCCCGGCCGGATCGCCTGCCAGGCCATGTAGAGCAGATAGAGGGCGCCGGCGATGCGCAGCGCGTCGTAGGCGTAGGGCACGGCCATCAGCAAGGCGGTGATGCCGAACGCCGCGCAGGCCACGTAGAAGATGAATCCGACCGCCACGCCGCCCAGCGAGATCAGGCCGGCCTGCGGCCCTTGGGAGATGGAGCGCGACACCAGGTAGATCATGTTGGGCCCGGGCGTGAGCACCATGCCCAGCGCTACCAGGGCGAACGTCAGCAAATGAGTCAGGTCGGGCATGATGAGCCGGCGCGCGCCGGTCGGAAGTCGGAGGTCGGAAGTCGGATCGTGAACGCACACCTTAGCCCAAAACTGTACCGGAACAGCGGATTTTTCCGGCGGGGTTGGCGGCGGGTCGCGCTGGCGATACAGTTTGCCGGTCGTTCACCCCGATGGAGCCCCGGCATGCCGAAACGCCATTCGTCCCCGGAAGCCCGCCCCGCCGCGATCCGCGTCGGCATAGGCGGCTGGACCTACGAGCCGTGGCGCGGCGCTTTCTACCCCGAAGACCTGCCGCACGCGCGCGAGCTGGAATACGCCAGCCGGCAATTGACCGCCATCGAAATCAACGGCACCTACTACGGCACCCAGAAACCCGCCACCTTCGCCAAGTGGCGCGACGACACGCCGGACGATTTCGTGTTTACGCTCAAGGCCTCGCGCTACGCAACCAACCGCCGCGAACTGGCGGGCGCCAAGGAATCCATCGACCGCTTCGTCAAGAGCGGCATCGCCGAACTGGGCCCGAAGCTCGGCCCCATCGTCTGGCAGTTCGCCCCGACCAAGCCGTTCGACCCGCGGGACTTCGGCGCCTTCCTGGCATTGCTGCCGGACAGCATCGAGGGCCTGCCCCTGCGCCATGCGCTGGACGTGCGCCATCCCAGCTTCGCCTGCGAGGAATACGTGGAACTGGCGCGCAAGCACCGCGCCGCAACCGTCCAT
>Ga0182739_1002744_pt1 | contig 16125 bp, 14 predicted proteins | sample eDN5th30CBELigBY_FD_128873 | JGI IMG/M metagenome (GOLD analysis project Ga0182739, IMG submission 128873) | Enriched backyard soil microbial communities from Emeryville, California, USA - eDNA 5th pass 30_C BE-Lig BY (version 2) (version 2) | ecosystem: Environmental > Terrestrial > Soil >... | reverse complement strand
CGACAATGCCTGCTGTCACTATTCAAATGGAGTTTGAGAAGCCTGTACTTCCCGTCGACCGCACGACATTTGGTCCGCTTACTTCACTTGCCAGCTTTGCCGAGCAGTCCAGAACTACGTTTAAACATGTACCGGGCAGAATGTCGATCATATTGACACCGCCGGAAAAGTTTCTCAACATGGACGATAAACTCATTTTGGAACAAGTACAAAAAGACGGTAAAACATTAGGGCTGGATCTGGTAAATGGATTGACTAATTACCGCGTAATCAGCCATTCTGAAGATTTTCATAGCTTAGAGCCGAATTATGATCATTTGCGGCCTAGTCAAGAAACACCAATAAAAGGTCTCGTACTCGCCGGTGATTATACTCGGCAGCCATTTTTCGCAACAATGGAAGGAGCTGTTATTTCAGGTGAAAATGCAGCCCGACTTATTTTAGAAGAATCTTAAAATCCCTTACTTTTAAGGGATTTTTTTGTTCCAAAGTAGCCTAACCATCTGTCTTTGTAATAACATAACCCTCTCTATTATGTTAAAATAATAAAATTCGAAGATAAGAAGGCAGGTCCACCGATGAATATTTACCCCTATGAAAAGAAATATGCAGCGCAAATTGCGACATTGCTCAATGATTTTTTACCATTTGAACCAGAAACGTCCGAAACTGTTGATCACGCTGGTGGCATCCGTTATATTGCGGTTAATGAACAGGATGAAGTTGTCGGTTATATCGCAGGTTATGAAATAAAGGATTTCAACAAGGAGTTCCCTTACTTTCTTGAAGAACTGCAGCCGTTAAAGAAACTGGTCGCATCAGGCATCAGTTATTATACAAGCCATTTTGTCGTTCATCCAAACGAACGCAAAAAAGGAATTGGTACAAAGCTTGTACGCGCTTACCTAGAAGCCGCACAACTGATTGCAAAAACAATTGTTACAGTTGGATGGGTACAATCCGATACAAATCGCTGGGCAGCAGAGCGACAATTTGCAGCACAGGGCTTTGAACCCTTTATTTCCATGCCGCGCTATTTCGAGCCGTATCAAGTCGATTGCCCAAGCTGCAAAGGAATGTGTTATTGCGATGCACATATTTTTGTAAAGTAAGTGCTGATTTGATCAGAGGTCCTAATAATGAATGTAACAAAAAGTATATAGAAAAGCAGGAACGTTGAATTACCAATGTTCCTGCTTTTCTCAAACTTCGAATTTATTTTGTGCTACTTTTAACTGCAAAAAACTTAATAAACAAAGGTAATAGGAAGATAAGTAACACAATTAAAAATAACCGATCAGACATGATTCTCCAAAAGGCTGTGTTAATAATATAAAGTGTAAGGAGTATTACATATTATCATATGCTGTTTTACTAAACAGAATAGGTTTCTTCAGATAAATCATTAAAAATAAACCTAGCATTAGCGGTTTATATATTTAGCGTTGTTCAAGCTCGAATCGATTTCATGCGTCAGAGTCTGCTCTGAAAGAAGACGGTTGGATATGAACATTCACAATGGAGCCGATTCGCTGCACATCTACAAAAAGAGAAATTTCGTATTCAACATTTGATTCACAAAATGTTTCATAGCACAATTTGTCGATTACTATATTGTTAAACCCAATATGGAACGTACCTTCTTCATGCCCGATAGCTTGCACACGATACAAGTTAGTACCTGGATCTCTAATGACTGTAGCTATCTTTTCTATATCTTTTCTTAATGGTGTATGCTTGCCTATGTTGTATTGTTGTCCCATATCAAATAGATCAGAAGTTTGTTCTTTCACAACCCTCACTTGATAGTAAAAGCTACTATTGTTCGGTTTCACTTCAATTCCGTACCGTACTTGTACTCCCCCGACCATAAGAACAGTAGCAATATACTGACCGGGTTGGTCTATATTGATACAAATATCGTTACCATCATTACATTTTTCGAACTTCACATTTTCAGACAGCTTTTTTCCATCCATTGTTGTAAGTGATACGTTTTGAACAGATTCAAACGATACTTCACGTGATTTACTTATTTCCTTCCCTAACCAGTATATCCTTAAATCATTCCATAGCGGTAAAGCCGCTTCTCTCGGCAGAGAATCATCGGTGTCTTCCAGCGTCAGCTTCAGCTCGCCATTTTCTTTTTTACTATGCACATAATATTTTTGAGAAACTTGCTTGTTTGCCTTTTCCCCAACGACCACGAGTGTACTCTTTCCTTCTTTCAAGGGGATTAACTGGACCTTATCTCCCGTGTAACCTGTTGATAGATTTTTCCCGCTCACTACGATTCCTTCAAAAACACCTGCGTTTATCTCATTCGCTCCAACATTAAAAATTCGATCCAAATTTAAGTCGTTCGCCTTTAATGTCAGCATAGACGGTTTTGCTTCTTCAGATGCTTTCAACAATTTGGCTGCTTGTCCTCTCGTGATGAAAGCATTGGGGCTAAACTTGTCAGCCGATGTACCTCCCGTGATGCCAAGTTTATAGATAATATAAATATTAGTGCTATGTGAATTGGCATAATAGTCAACATCTTTGAAAGGGTTTTTACTTTCATCGAAACTATAGCGTGGCAGATCGAACGCTTTGACAAGTATCGATGCCATCTGTCCGCGTTTGATTGGATCATTTGGCCCATAACGCCCATCGCCATAACCGTTGATGATGCCTTCTTCTGTCATGGCTGCAATTGCTTTATAGTAATTATTCGCAGTTGAAACATCTTGAAAGCCTGGATTTTTTACGTTTGAAGTATCCAAGTTGATCATTTTCGCGATAATTGCGGCAGCCTGTCCTCTTGTAATGGTATTTCCTGGTTTGAATGTACCATCTGGATACCCTCCGATAATATTACGTTCTGCCAAATCATTAACCGCTTCGGCAAAGTACTTTGATGAGGGCACATCTGAGAATTGCTTTGTGCTCGCAGCAAACGTCCCCGATAAAGACAGGTTACACACAAGAAATAGTATGCCTAATACAGTAAAAAGTGTATTCTTCATTTTCTTTCTTCCTCTCTTTTCCTTTAATAGATTTGATTGAATTAAAAAAATTATTTGCTTTTGCAACTAGGAATTGTCGAGATTTCATACTAATCGTTCCCATAGTTTTTAATTTCACTTAACGCTGTGCTGGACACCTACTAGCGATAAGTCGTAACGTGGGCATTCTAATTCAATTCTTCTAAAATCTCTACCAATCAGTAGTGCGCTGTACTGACGGTAAAAATGGAAATTAGTTTCACATTATTTCTCTAAAAAATTTATAAGATTGAAGTATAGATAGATATTTAATTAAACGTGCCTATCATAGTCCAACTTTTCAAACAAAAAATAGAAAATCAAAGTGCTATTTTATTTTAAGTCTTTTAAATCTGTACAAAAGCAACTCTAATTGTTGAAAAAAATTACTAAAACATAATTAAGCATCAATAGCGCAAAATAATTTCGAGGTGTTTAAATGGTAACTGCCAAAAGGATTTTATTTATTATTTGTGTAGTGATTTTTAATATAAGTATTGCTCCATTTTGCAAAGCAGAAGAATTAAATGAAGCTAAGAGTTTAGAGGAAAAAATTGAAGACCTTAAAGAAAAATTAAATGAAGCAGAAAATCGTCTTCAAAATCTTGAGCCTTCCAAACCTGAAAATATTTCTGACCCTCCTTGGAAAGAGCAACCTTTCCCATCAAATATAGTCCAAATTTCAGAAGTGATGAAAAATGGAACTAAAATTCCTTTTGAAGTGATAGTAAATAAACCTGATTATAAAAGACCTGCATATGAGGAACACTGGTATAGCAGGACAGGAAGATGGAGTTATATTCCTAGTAGGGTCCATTATGCCCTGCACCGATTATTTACAAATTATGATATTGGAATCTCTGGTTGGTATGATTTTGAACACAACCTCGGCTTATCTATCCCCATGTTTCAAAATGAAAATGATTTGGACCTTTATATTGTTGCATTTCAAACTGAAATTACCGATGTTTATACTTTAGGTAATCAGGTCGTTGTTGTCGGTCATCCAAAAAGAACTGGTGTTCAGGTTATTACAGTTAAAACCGGAGCAATAAACCCACTTAATAAAAAGGAACCTTTACTTGTACAATTAGCAACTCAATCCGGGGATGAAATTGATTATTCTTTAATTTCTTATATGCCTCCTGACTTTTGGTCAAAGCAAAAGAAAAACTAAATGAGCGTAAGCGTAAAAAAAGACAAAAAACTCTCTTGCATAAAGAGTCTTTTGTCTTTTAGTATTAGTCAGAGCTATTCCGACCTTATTTTCTATTGTTAATTCTGTCCCTTTATTTATACATTAACCGGACCATTGTTAATCTTCGTTAACGACTCGTTCACTGCAAAGATTTTGCTGTTGATGGCTGTTATACCAAAGCCATTGAGACGCTTTGAATGCATTTCCAAGTAAGCTGCAGCAGTTTCCTTTGTTTCAAACAAGTAAATACCACCCGCTTCGCCAGCTTCCGCATCCTCTGTCCAAATTTTCCAAAGCATGCCTTCTTCTTCATTAATACTTTCTGCCAATCCTTTAAACCCTACAGCCATTTCTTCGCCGAATGGACCGTCCATTTTGAAATCTACTTGTAAAATATATGCCATTAGAAGTGCCTCCTTTTTTCTATACACTCTAGCTTATTTCTTTATTGTCCTGCAAAATCCTTCTCTTCGTTATTCAATTTCCTGCACTTCACAATGCATCGCGTCTTTTGCTTCATCCCAAGGGACACTGTAACCCTTCCCTTTTGCACAGAAAATGCTTGAAGAACTATATTCCGGATCGGCGTTTTTATTGTAGCCAATCTGTTCAATGATGTCTTCGCTGTTATGGCATTCATCATAGCCATCAAATTGCAGTGTCAACGCACCTTTTCCGGTTGTGTAAGCGGCAAATTGAGTGGAATAATCCATAAAGGTTGCTACAGGAGCCCGCCCGTATAATGTCACAGTGTCTTCTGTTAAAATCGGTGCCTCGAATGTACCGCTTGCCTGTTGGATATCGGACATCATCCTGCCGATATGGTCGTTTGACGCTTTCATCTTAAATCGGCAATAAGGCTCCAACAATACATTTTCCACTTGTTCAAGCCCTTGCCGCAATGCTCGAAACGATGCTTCCCGAAAGTCCCCGCCTTCTGTGTGCTTGTTATGTGCACGTCCAGTTAGCAGCGTAAAATGAATATCCGTTACCGGAAAACCTGTAAGCAATCCGTGATGGTCCCGCTCAAATAGATGCTTTTCTATTAACCGCTGATATCCGACAGTTAAGTCATCAGCATGGCATTCGTTCGAGAATGTGTTGCCTGTACCACGCGTGTTCGGTTCCATTTTCAGATGCACTTCCGCATAATGCTTTAGCGGTTCAAAATGGCCATAACCGACAGTAGGGGCAGCGATCGTTTCTTTATAAAGAATTTGCGGTTTGCCGAATTGCACGTCAATTCCGAAGCGGTCCTTCACCAGTTCCGTTAATACTTCGAGCTGAATCGTCCCCATAACATGAACCGATATCTCCTGGAATTTCTCATTCCATACAACCCGTAAACTCGGCTCCTCCGCTTCAATTTCACGGAAAATCCGGTGAAGTTCTTTAATATGTAATTCACCTTCATACATTACTTTCGCCTGCAATGTCGGGACCATTTCAAATTGGGCAGGGTTTGCTTCATTAGCGCCAATTACATCACCAATAATCGGCGTCGTCAGTCCCTTCACCGCAAAAATATCACCTGCCTGCACTTGCTGAACCGTCGTAAAGCTGTTGCCACTGTATAGCCGGATTTCCGTTATCTTTTCGGTCTTTTCACCGAATGTAAATTCATCACGCACCTTTAAAACACCCGATAATACTTTCATAAATGTGAGGCGCTGCTGATTGTCATGGCGAATTTTATAAACTTTCCCTTCAAATGGTCCGTTCGCATCGAATGTTGTTTCTGTCAGTTTCGCAACCGTTTCGAAAAACTCCAGTACCCCTTCTTCTTTCAGAGCTGAACCCGACATACAAACAAAGGCCTGTTCCTTCTGTATCATCTCTTTCAGCTTTGCGGTACAGGCATTCTCCGTTAATTCATCTGCAAAGTACTTTTCCATCAGCTGCTCGTCACGTTCCGCAAGCCACTCTTTTACTGTAGTATCAATGCCATTGTTGTACAGGAGGGCATTTGGGGATAGGTCTTTTTTAATTGCAGCCATTACTGCATCAACATCCGCTCCTTCACGATCTATTTTGTTAATGAAGATGAATGTCGGAACATGGTGTTCCCTCAGCAAATGCCAAACGGTTTCCGTATGCCCTTCAATTCCATCGACCGCACTGACAATGACAATGGCCGCATCCATCACATGAACCGCACGTTCCATTTCCGGTGCGAAATCGATATGACCCGGTGTATCGATCAGTGTGTACACTTGCCCGTTGTAATCGATCCGTCCCTGCTCCGCAAAAATCGTAATCCCGCGCTGACGTTCAATCGCATGATTATCTAAAAAAGCATCTTGGTGATCGACACGACCTCGCTTTTTAATCGCATTTGTATGATAAAGTAATTGTTCGCTAAATGTCGTTTTGCCAGAATCGACATGAGCGACTATCCCGATAGTAGTATGCAATAGTATTCCTCTTTCTTTTTTTAATTTTGAATTACTGTAAGGTCATTGTTGTGAAAGAAAATAATTTCTCATTTCTTCTGGCATTTCATCTATATTAATAATCTCCAACTTGGTAGTACCAGGCGTTGTTTGAATCAAGAAACTCTTCTCATCAAACTCCAGTATTGTAAACTGCTGCACCATATTCGGACTAAATTCTTTCTGTATGTATTCGACGATCTCGGCATCGAAATTTTCCCCCTCCATAAAGAGCGATTCCGGATTTTCAGTATTTCTTAAAGTTTGCATCAGTTCCAATGAATTGGAGGGGTTGGTTAATAGCCATTCAAATAGCGGGATAGATACAAGAATTAATACGGCAATGATGGCAACTACTTTTTTCATAAATTAACCTCCAGTATGGATAAAGCTTGCAAGTATTTACATTTTAACAGAAGATGTATGATTTTGATTCTTTCATAGAAAAAAGCCGTTCTCCTAATACATCGAGTAATAGGAGAACGGCTTGTCTATGTCATTAGAAATGAAAATCATCTTCGCAAATAACCATTTCTTTCGGGTCATATGGTTCGATATGGACAAGTGTTGTCGCGTAAGGATTCAACTGCTTCACTTCATTTTCAATTTGCTCTGTGATCGCATGCGAATCCCGTACATTTAGATGAGGATTGACACTGACCGTGATGTCGACAAGTATTAAGCTGCCGTGCTGTCTGCCACGTACATCGGTAACAGCACGGACACGCGGGATTTTCGAAACACGATATTCAATCGAGCTGATCAATTCCGTATCAAATCCGTCTGTTAACGAGAACACCGCTTCTTTGAAGATTTCTATCGCTGTTTTTATAATGATTAAACCGATAATAAAGGCAGTAATCGTATCGACAATCGGGTAACCTAATATTGCTGCAGAAATACCGATGGCTGTTCCGATACTGACAAATGCATCAGAGCGGTTATCGTAGGCTGCCGCTTTAACAGCAGAACTGTTAATTCTTTTTGAGAGGTTCAAGTTATATTTATATACTGCAAACATGACTGCTGCACTAAACACGGCAACAATAATTGTTAAAATGGAAGGATCCTGGTCGATCGGATTGGCGATTTTTTCAGCTGCTGATATAAGGACCTCGATACCGACATAAATCATAATAAATGATGCGACAAGTGATGCGATCGTTTCTGCACGAAAATGTCCGTAGCGATGGTCATCATCAGGTGGTCGCTGGGAAATTCTGAGCCCGATTAAAACGGCTACTGAAGCAATAATATCCGTTGTATTGTTTAATCCGTCAGCCTTTAATGCTTCTGAATCCCCTAAGTACCCTGCCGCTAATTTGAGCGCGCTTAAAAATATGTAGGCAATAATCGATAAATAGGCACCTTTTTCGCCCGCTCGTAAATTTGTATATTGCTCCAAAATGTTTCCTCCCTGAAAAACTTCTTTAAACACGAAAGAGGTTACCCCGCACAAAATCGAACGGGATAACCTCTTTTACATATCGTTAATAATAGTATACCAAAAAATCGGAGGAAAACATACATTCAAGAAAAATATTATTTTATTATAACTTTCTACTCAATCTAAACAATCCTTGTCAATTATCATAGTTTTCGGTTTTGTCCGATGTGACGGCATAGATATGAACGATTTGACCTTCTTCCGACAAAACGATGCCATTCAATTGACCTGTAAAATAACATCCACCGTCTATTCCAATATATTTTTGATCTTTACTAATCCAAATATCATTGCATTCATGAATATGTTGTAATGGTGTATGGCCAAATACATTGATATATGGTGTTTTATTTTCGTTTTTATAATGCTGGCGAATCCATAAGAAATTTTCATCGTCTGTTTCCTCAACTGTCGCAAAACTCGAATCAAATCCAGCATGTGTCAACAACAGATTCCCTGCAATTTCATATAATTTGCCGTTATTTAAAAAATCCAATTCCTCTGCAAATTTCTCTTTTACGATCTCCGCTTGTTCAATCGGGTCCAGCTCACTTACTTCAATCGGTAAATATTTTAAAAATGAAGCCATTGTTTCCCGACCGCCATATTTATAATAGAAAGCGTGCTTTTGTCCGGGATTGTCGAGAAAATCCAGCAGCATCGCTTCATGATTCCCTTTACAAAAAATAACCAGCTCCCCGTACTGCCGCTTTAAGTTCATTACTTTTTGCACGACCTCATAAGACCTTGGTCCCCGATCGATTAAATCGCCAAGTAAAACAAGTGTATCCTTTTGATTCCAATATGTTAATAACTTTTCAAATGCTTTATATTGACCGTGGATATCACTAATAATGAAATAATTTTTCATATTGCACCTGCTTTTCTGCAACCTATTTTGCGCTTTTTACTGCCATATTCGGTTTACAACAGTTTGATTATTGCTAAACTCTATTTCAATGACATCCGGATTTGACAGCTGCTTCCATTCTTCAAAACCAAAATCCGATTGAAAATGATTGAGTAGTAATGACATTATATTGCCGTGTGTAACAATCGCCAATGACATATGAGTACTTTGTTTTAATTCTTCTACAACTTCATTAATGCGTTGTGCGGCATCATTACTTGATTCCCCGCCCAGGAATTTTAAATCCTTGTCGATATAGGTTTGTTGTAACTTTTCATACCAGTCGGGAAGATCTACACTGCTTAATACCCTTTCTTTTAGACGATCATCTAATTTAAACGGAATATTATTTTGTAAAACAAAAGACTGGATTGTCTGGACTGCCCTTGTATAGGGGCTTGAAATGACTCGTTCTATATTTAAGTGCTGTAAAAATTCTGCTAAACGCTCACTTGCTTCCTTGCCAGCCATAGTTAAACATGCTTCCGGTGCCTGTCCCTCAGCTTCACAATGACGAATTACATACAGTTTCATATCTGAAATCTCCTTGCACTTCATGATAAGACTTACTACCACTACATTATGTATAGCCACTTACTCATATACAGTATAAACTAATACATACAAATAATAGAAGACGTGAGGTAACAAAAAATGGAAGATTGGATAAAAAATTTACCAAGTCCTGCAATTGAACAGATTCTTGAAACTGCCTTTCAATGGTTTGTTGTGGTCGATAGAAATGCCAAAATTATTTATCTGAACGAAGATTACTGTAATTTTCTCGAAGTAAAACGTGAAGAAGCAATCGGAAAGCATGTTGCAGATGTCATTGAAAATACAGAAATGCATCTCGTCCTTGAAAAAGGAACACCCGATATTGCAGCACCTCAATATATTAAAGGTACCTATATGCTGGCCAATCGAGTCCCCATTATAATTGACGGAGAAATTATAGGCGCTTTCGGAAGTGTGACATTCCGCGATTTAAATGACTGGAAAAAGCTAAGTTCTCACGTTCGAAAGACTTTAGATCAAATTGAAACAAGTATGAAACAATACCGCGAATCATTTTATAGCCTTTCAGACATTAAAGGCACTTCCAATGCGATGCGAAAAATTAAAGAGACGATCAGGATGATTGCTCCAACAAAACTGCCTGTTTTAATCGAGGGCGAAACCGGGACAGGTAAGGAAATGTTTGCCCAGAGTATTCATAGGTTATCCGACCAGGTGGATTATCCTTTTGTAAAGATAAATTGCTCCACGATTCCGAAAGAGTTGCTTGAATGTGAATTATTTGGAAAGTGGGATGCTTCTGCACAACGGTTAAAGCCAGGAGGAATTCAAAGAGCACAAGGCGGTACCTTATTTATCGAAGAGATTAGCGAACTTCCAACAACTTTACAGGCAAAAATTTTAAAAGTCATGCAGGATGAAAAAGTTCAACCGGCTGGAACAGATGAAGAAATTCCCGTTGATATTCGTTTAATAGTAGGTTCAAATGTATCTCTTGCTGGACTGGTAAAAGAAAAGCAATTTCGGGAAGATTTATTTTATCTTATACAAGCCATTACGTTACAAATTCCCCCTCTCCGTGAGCGGATAGAGGATCTTCCTGAATTAATACACACATTTATGCACCAGTTTAGTTCCGAAGTGAGTCGTCGGGATATGAAACTTAGCCGAAAAACATGGATGTTGCTACAACAGTACAATTGGCCAGGTAATGTTCGGGAACTCCAAAATGTATTGCAGGCAATGATCCATTTATCAAATGGAGAGCAAATTAATGAAGATGCATTGCCAATTTATATTCGACGACAAAAACCGGAATATACTCGACTTAATGGAACTTTAGAAGAAATCCTTTATCAGGTAGAAGAACAAATTTTACAAGATTACCTTGAAAATGAGAAAGATAAAATGCGTATTGCCGAGAAGTTGGGCATCAGCAGATCAACACTTTACGAAAAAATAAAAAAACACAACTTATGACCTAAATTCCGATATTCTGGATTAAATTCCGAAATATCGGATTTTTTTATTTTCTATTTTTCTTGTTTTTATGCCCTTTCTGCAAGTAATGTCCGATTTTCCGGAATCCTACCGTTCAAAATTCTGTCACAATTCTGACACCTCATATTGTGCTTGTAATATTATTCTGTTTTAATACAAATTATCACGCTTTAAAGCAATATTTTCTAAAAATAGTTTCTATTGGAGGTAACACTATGAAACACATTTTCACTTCTGCAGATGAAGCAGTAAGTCAAATTCAAGATGGTGCAACAATCATGGTCGGTGGCTTTGGATTGGTTGGTATTCCTGAACAACTTATCCTGGCACTTGAAGAAAAAGGAGTAAAGGATTTAACGGTAATTTCGAATAATTGCGGGATAGACGACTGGGGTTTGGGACTCTTATTAAGAAAGAAACAGATTAAAAAAATCATCGCCTCTTATGTTGGAGAGAACAAAGAATTCGAACGCCAAGTACTATCCGGTGAAATTGAAGTGGAGTTAACTCCTCAAGGTACACTTGCTGAACGGATTCGTGCAGGCGGTGCGGGTATTCCAGCCTTTTATACTCCAGCTGGCGTCGGGACAATCATCTCTGACGGAAAAGAAGTCCGAAATTTCAATGGGAAAGATTATGTTTTAGAGACCGCACTTAAAGCAGATTTTTCAATCATCCGTGCTGTGAAAGCCGACCACTTAGGCAACCTGATTTATAACAAAACCGCCCAAAATTTCAACCCGATCATGGCTGCAGCTGGTGAAGTTACGATTGCTGAAGTGGAAGAGATTGTGGAAACAGGTATGTTAGATCCAAATATGATTCAATCACCAAGCATCTATATTCAAAGTATGCTTCAGGCAAAACAAGAAAAGAAGATTGAAAGATTAACAGTACGTTAATAAGAGAGGAGAAATTCAAATGACTTTATCTAATAGAGAACGTATTGCCATTCGGGCAGAAAAAGAAATTGAACATGAAAACTATGTCAATTTAGGAATTGGCATGCCTACATTAGTTGCCAATTATATATCTCCGGATAAAACCGTCATCCTGCAATCCGAAAATGGTCTACTGGGAATCGGACCGTATCCAACAGAAGATCAAGTAGATCCGGATTTAATCAATGCCGGAAAAGAAACAATCACAACAATACCTGGTTCCTCTTTTTTCACGAGTGCGGAATCTTTCGCAATGATTCGTGGCGGACATATTGATGTTGCTATTTTAGGTGGAATGGAAGTTTCCGAAAATGGTGATTTAGCCAACTGGATGATTCCAGGAAAGATGATTAAAGGTATGGGTGGCGCGATGGATTTAGTCCATGGTGCCAAAAAAATTATTGTCATCATGGATCATGTGTCCAAAGATGGTTCACCAAAAATTAAAAAGGAATGTTCTTTACCTTTAACAGGCAAAGGCGTAGTCAATAAAATCATTACGGAAAGAGCGCTTATTGAAGTAACATCACGAGGATTGGAATTGAAAGAAGTATTTGAAGGCTATTCGATTCAAGATGTACTTCAGTCAACAGAAGCCACTCTAATTGTTGAGGATGTAAAGTTAAGCGTTTCTCTTTAATTTGAACGTATTTCTAGTTGTTACTGCAACGGGTACAAGTAATTTGCACTATCGATTCTTCTGCACTTAGAAGACACAGTATGTAAGGGTTTTCTGGCTCTTACTATGATACAAGGAGGATTTATATGGATTTATTGGTTATCTTATTGGCGCTTGGACTCTTAATGTTTGTTGCGTACCGCGGTTACTCCGTCATTTTATTCGCGCCGATTTGTGCGCTTTTAGCGGTCGTCTTAATTGCACCGGGTAACGTTTTACCATTTTTCTCAGGTATATTCATGGAGAAAATGGTCGGATTTATTAAATCATATTTTGCTGTATTTTTATTAGGTGCCATTTTTGGTAAGGTTGTCGAAATGTCCGGCATTGCTGAATCAATTGCAAAGACAATTGTTGGCTGGCTAGGTGCGAAACGTGCAATGCTGACGATCGTATTGCTCGGTGCCATTTTGACATACAGTGGTGTTAGTCTATTCGTAGCTGTATTCGCAATTTACCCATTTGCTGCACAAATGTTTAGACAAGCTAATATCCCGAAACGGTTAATTCCAGGTACGATTGCTCTTGGTGCATTTACCTTTACGATGGATGCCCTACCCGGGACACCGCAAATACAAAACGTTATTCCAATCGCCTTCTTTAAAACGGACATTTATGCTGCACCGATTCTAGGAATCATTGGGGCCATTGTCGTTTTAACATTGGGATTACTATACTTGGAAGCTAGAAGGAAAAAAGCTGAACTTGCTGGAGAAGGTTATTTTGGATTTGATTCGGAATCGGCCGTTACGGTTCAAAATGCAGAAGGAAAGGATGAGCCTGCTCTTCCCGATTTAACAGCCAAACAATCGGTATCCAGACAAATTTTAGCTTTCGTCCCGCTTGTTTTGGTTGGTGTTACAAATAAAATATTTGTGACGAGTATTCCGAACTGGTACCCGAACGGCTTTGATTTTGAAGCACTTGGCTTGAGTGCCTATAATGTGGATGTCGCTACATCGGCTCCAATCTGGGCCATCATTATGGCGTTGATTGTCGGGATCATCTCCTCCATTGCATATGATTATAAAAAAGTGTTTACCGGTTTTAAAGACGGAGTGAATACAGCCATTGGCGGGTCGCTGCTGGCAACTATGAATACCGGTGCTGAATATGGATTTGGTGGGGTCATCGCAGCCCTTCCAGGATTCGCAAAAATCAGTGATGGAATCTCTTCAACATTTACTAATCCACTTGTTAATGGTGCAGTTACGACTACTACACTTGCCGGTATGACCGGATCCGCATCAGGTGGTATGGGGATTGCTTTAGGAGCTATGGCCGAAAAGTATAATCAGGCAATTATTGCGGCCAATATTCCACCTGAAGTTATGCACCGTGTCGTGGCAATGGCATCAGGAGGGATGGATACCCTTCCTCATAATGGCGCGGTCATCACCCTGCTGGCGGTAACAGGATTAACACATAAGCAGTCTTATCGTGATATTTTTGCTATTACCATCATTAAAACATTAGCCGTATTTGTTATTATCGCTCTTTATACATTCTTCGGATTAGTTTAATAGGCTGGTAGTTATGAAGTGGGCTGTGTTATATACAGAGAGTTTTCAATAGTGCTTGGACAATCAAAATTAAACGGAGCCAGCTCTTTTGGCTCCTGATCTAGGAGGCGGTTTTTGGGTGGTACTAAATAAAGTGGTTTTCATTACAGGTGCAGCACAAGGTATAGGATTTGAAATAGCGAAAGATTTTTATACTAAAGGTGCTTTTGTCGTGCTGACAGATATTAATGAAGAAAAAGTAAAAGCAGCAGCGAGCACGCTTGGTGAAAGAGCTGCTGGATTAAAATGCGATGTTACAAAAGAAGAAGAAATTATAGCTGCAATAAATGAAACAATCCAAAAATTTGACCGGATTGACATACTTATAAACAATGCTGGGATGCAACATGTAGCAATGTTAGAAGATTTTCCAACAGAACGGTTCGAACTCTTATTAAAAATTATGTTAACAGCTCCATTTGTATTAACCAAACATGTATTACCACATATGAGAAAACAAAAATTTGGTCGTATTATTAATATGTCTTCCATAAATGGACTCGTTGGATTCGCAGGAAAAGCCGCATATAATTCAGCCAAACATGGGGTTATCGGGTTAACAAAAGTCGCGGCACTTGAAACGGCATCAGATGGCATTACGGTTAACGCAATTTGTCCAGGATATGTAGATACACCACTTGTTCGAAACCAACTGCAAGACTTGGCAACAACACGCAATATTCCTCTCGAAAATGTATTGGAAGAAGTAATCTATCCACTCGTTCCCCAAAAACGATTACTTGATGTAAAGGAAATTTCTAATCTCGCTTTATTTATTTCCAGCGAGGATGCAAAAGGAATGACTGGTCAGGCTGTCGTTTTAGATGGTGGGTACACAATACAATAATTAAATACAGGTGTGTTGAAATTTAAAATTTAAAATTTTCAACACACCTGTTTTCTGTTAGTTCAATTCACTTTCCCCTTACAAACTACTGTTAATTTGGCCGATAAATTTCCACCAATCACTTAATCGTGTCGGATAATATATATTTTATACGATTATTCATTTGAGTTAATTCTTTATGATATCGAGCAGTTGTTTCATAGCTTTCTTTGCTTCCGGGATCGGAAATACCGGAAAAACATGATTCATTCTCGGGTATTCGAAGTAATGGATTGTTACACCTTGTTCTTTTGCTTTATCCAGTAACATAGCTGCATCGACAAGCAGCAGTTCACCAGTTCCGACAAAAGCGGTAATTTGACCGATGTCTTTCAGTCCCCCATGGACAGGACTTATTTTGTAGTCCGTTAACTCCAATCCGTCTGCCCATAACCTGCCAAGCTCCTGTGCACCTAGCACACCTAGCATCGGGTCCAGTTTTTCAAGTTCTTTATAGCGCGGATCTTCACCGCGGACATCGAGCCATGCGGAATGTAGAACAATATGCTGTGGCTGTTTTTTTGAGAACCTCTTTACATCCTGCGCCAGCGCCAATGCCAGTCCACCGCCTGCTGAATCCCCCATAAAAATAAACGGCGCATCATATTTTAAAACGAGCTGATCATATAAATCATGAATGGCAGTAAAGCACTCTTTATGTGTATGTTTAGGCAGCTTCGGATAAATCGGCACGACAATCGTGAAGTTTGATTCCTGTGCAAGCTTCACTAAATAGCGCCAATGAAAAATCAGTGGATCATTAATATAGGCACCACCATGGAAATAATAAATGACCTTTTCCGGTGTTTGCTGTTCATTGATCGTGTAATAGTTCATGCCATTCAGTTCGTCTTTTTGGATTTGGTGCTGCTCTTTGAATTTAGCATCCAGTTCATACGGTCTTTCATTATGTTTCATTGCAATAAAATCATCGAGCAGGCGTAAATCCATAAATTTCTTTTTCGTTCCGCGCAGCACTAAAAACTTCTCAAACAATACACTTTGCACACTTCGCATACAAT
>Ga0182739_1002743_pt1 | contig 16129 bp, 13 predicted proteins | sample eDN5th30CBELigBY_FD_128873 | JGI IMG/M metagenome (GOLD analysis project Ga0182739, IMG submission 128873) | Enriched backyard soil microbial communities from Emeryville, California, USA - eDNA 5th pass 30_C BE-Lig BY (version 2) (version 2) | ecosystem: Environmental > Terrestrial > Soil >... | reverse complement strand
GGAGCAAGCGAAGGTGGTACCAATAGCGAGACCGATCCGCTTTATGATCAGGCGGTGCAAATTGTTTTAGAAACTCGCCGTGCCTCCATTTCAAGTGTGCAACGTCGGCTTAAAATCGGTTATAACCGGGCTGCCCGTATGATTGAAGATATGGAAAAGGCGGGCCTCGTTTCGGCTATGGAATCTAATGGCAGTCGTGAAGTATTAGTGCCGCCCCCCGTTGATGTTTAAGGATTTATTATGAAATTATTACGTGTAACTTTAAGTTTTGTACTGTTAGTCTTTGCATGGCCAATCTTTGCAATTGAACCAGCAGCCCAAGAACTTGATAGCCAATTAAAACATTTACACAGCTTGCAAGCTACTTTTAAGCAGACCATTCGCTCTGCCGATGATAGAATATTACAACAATCAACGGGTACCATGGCCTTACAACGCCCGGGCAAATTTCGTTGGATGGTTGAAGATCCCAATAAACAACTTATTATCGCTAATAACGATAAGCTATGGATTTATGATGAAGATTTATCCCAATTGACTATTCAATCGGTAGCAAAATCACAAAATACGCCGGCTTTTTTATTAAGCGATAATAATCAAAATATTTTGAAAAAATTTGCCATTACTAAAATTAAGTTAGGGGAAGCCGAGGTTAAAGGTTTTTTATTGCACCCTAAACAAGAAGATGGTCTATTTACCTCTTTACAATTAATTTTTAAGCAAAATAGGTTAAGCCAAATTATTATGACAGATGGTCTTGGGCAAACGACTACTATTGAATTTAGTAAAATAAAAGCAAATGCTAAACTTGCTGCCCAACTTTTTAGTTTTAATCCTCCACCAGGCGTTGAAATAATTGATAATCGATCTTAAAAGTGGAAAATGGCATTTAGCCATAAACTGTATTATATTGATAATCAAGGGTGACCTAAGTCATTGTAGGAGTTTATAGTGCTACAAGTAGCGCCTAAATCGTTAAAGACCCAGGCTACTTTTACCATAAAGCAGGGTACTGTTTTTAGGCATTCGGTCGCTCCTTATTTCTTTGTAGAGCAGGGTAAAGTAAACTATTCTTTAGTAAAAGATTCGCCCAATTGGTTATCTATCCATCCGCAAACAGGCGTTGTATGGGGCAAAGCCCCTATGGTTTATACCGCCAAAACTTTTCAGGTGACGGCGGCGGCCGGTAATAATGCGGGCGTGGCCGAATGGACGTTCTTTTTGACCGTCACTCGAGAAAACTTTAGCCATCAGGTTGATGCTGTAATCCAACGTTACCAGGAACAAAAGAACCGCCAACGTTTAGACGCTTACTATACCCCCGATCCATTAGAATATATTTATGCTTTTTTCGAGCAGCACGAGCCACAGCAGCGCGAGGAATTTTTTGCTTTGTTGCAGCAAAAAGCCAAGGAGTTAAGCATAACCATCGGTGATAAACCCTCTTATCAAGATTTTGCTAAAGTAGTTAAAGCCATTAATCCCGATGCCCAAAGTTTATTATTAGCAGAATTAGGGGTGAATTCACCCTTACCTCGGGTGCAGGTATCTTCGCATGATTTACAAAACCTTTTTAGGCAGGGTAGTCAGCCTACAGGTGCCTTGGCAGGTCCCGTCTTCAATTATTTTGGCGCGCCTACTCAACAAGTTTTGTCACTGGCTGTAAAGACTATTTTTAATGCGTCTATTTTGGCGGTAATTGAACGTCAGCAGGCTAACCAACGGAAGCTGGCTAATAACATACCACAAGCCACGCCAAAAACTGAGCCTGGTATACCAAAACCTCAACCCGGCTAAATTTAGCCATCTAGATAACCTTAAATGCTTTGTATCCAAAAATAGAGTTTTAATTTGAACTCAAGTTTACTATAGATTAAGTCTATTGTGTTTATAATAGCTTATAAAAATAGATAACGGCTACTAATTATAGAAATTAAATTTTTGTAAGGATACTCGTATGCATATTCCTCCCACTACTACACATTTAATTAATCAACATATAACTGATATTATCGACTCGGCTATGGAGTTTAATAATATTTTTGCCCAAGCAAGTAATTCTCTATTACAAAATTCTTTTTTAGTTCATAAACAAATAATTAATATTCGAACTGCGCTTCCAGAAAAAATGGCCGTTATTATAAAAAATTGTTCGAAGTTACTGGAAATATGCCAAGAGTCCTGTGCCGATATCTCTTTATCTGCCTTTACAGGAATGCTTCAATACATGTTAGGTAATATGAATAATTGGCTACCTACTCGACGTCTAGGGGTAAAATTTGAAAAAAACGGTGACTTTTTATTTTTAGCTAAATTAATAAAAAAAATTATTAAAAAAGTTTTAAACTACCAAAAGCAAAGCTCCATTACCATAAACTTAGAAAATACATTGAATTCTCTTAACAACTATATTGCGGATTATTATTTAGAAAAAGGCTCTTTTCATGATGCCGAAGCTTATTTCAGCCGGTCAATAAATGCCCATATGGAAGATAGTGATTCATTACAAATTCATGCTCAATTGGTTCAATTAAAAGCAACAGCGTTAAGAAGAATTTCTCATGAACAGGAAGCAGAGCAACTGTTGGCTATTATTATCCATAATTTAAATGAAATTAATAAGGCTTTAAAAGCCGATAAGCTTGACGATTCCTGTGTTAGTACGGTATTTATAATTAAGCTCTGTAATTTTTTAACCAAAACTCAAGAGGCTTTAACGGAAAAGTTAGGAATTAAAACTATCAATAATTTCAATACCTTACGAGTTACACATAAGTTAATTTATGAAATTTACCTTCGTCTAAATGTGTTTAGAAAAGGTGCTAGGTTTAAGCAGCATATAAGTGAAAATAGTGACTCGGCTTTAATACTGGTATTTGCTAAGTCTCAACAGAAAATAGATATGGGTTTAAAGGCTAGTTTTAATATCATCACCTCGTTAGCGGAAATCGCTAATAAATTACCGGTTGTCGCCAGCTCAGCAAAAATATCGCCTTCCGTTAAGCAAAAAAACAAGAAGAAAGCGGCTGTTTCGTTAATAAAGCCTAAGTTAGTGAATAAATCCGAAGCGAGTAAAAAAATAAAACCAGCGCTAAACAAAGAAAATGAATGTCCTCTAAAATCCAAAACACCGCTAGATAAGAACTCTCCCCATACCGGATCGTCGGTAACTATAGTCCAGGCTAAAACGACATTTTTTAAGCAACTTAAATCAGCTAAGCAACAGCAAAGTAGTAAACTAAGTCAGAATGAAACTACTAAAACTGTAGTTGAGATAGACAAGCTAAAACCCGTTGATTTAAATGAGTCCTCTAGGCAAGACTCTTCATCTTTTAAATCAATAAATAAGCAGCAGCAAATTGAGTTAAAGCCATCTTTAAAGTTTGCTACGGTATTATACGCTATCACTAGTCGTTATTTACCGCCTAATAGCCTAGCTGGAATTTTACCTAACTGTATAGAAACGCTTATTTCTAAAAATATGGCTATAAAATTTACGGAAGTTATTGCACGTGGCAAAGTAATAGGTAATAAGGGTAAGGGCATTAAGTTAGTGACATATGAAGAGTGTCTTAAAAGAGGTTTAGAAAGTTGCTATATTTATAAGCTTAAAGATCCAGGGTTAGATGAACGAATTTATGGCAGGGAGGTCACGGCTAAAGAATTACAGCAAATAGGAATTAGCAATCAGAATTTCAAAAAAATTATTATTTTTGATTTGTTTGTAAATAGTCATAAATTGCAAGCAAAACATATTAAATTAGTTATCGAGGAAACTCACCATTTAAGTCCATCTTTCAAGTAAAGATTTTACTGTGGCTTAATGACTTTACGTCGGCCTGAGGCATGTCTTGCACGCAGCTCTATATCAATGTATTTATCGGTAATAGCGCTTGAACCATGACCGGCGTCATCACGCACATGCTCGCGTGGTCTATGCTTCACATCATCCGAAATGCCGGTATGGCGTAACCAATGTACCGTAGCGGCTTTTAGCTGCTCGGCGTCCTCTAAAAAACCATCCTGCAGCATGCGTTCAATGGCTTGGTTAAAGCAAGTTTGCACTATACTACGGATTTGGCGAGTACTGGTAAGAGGTTGGCGAGTTTTAGCGTTAATAATTAACGGAGTGGCTTCTCCAACTGTTGGTAAAGGTGATAGTCCTAAACTGCTGCGATAGCGTTTTAAGGCCTGTAACATGGCATCGCTTACGGTAATCAGTCGTTCTTTATTACCTTTTCCTACGGTAACAAACCACCAATTATCATCGGAATCTTTATAAAAATGGCCCATTTGCGGTTGCCAACGAGCGGAACTTGCAAGCTCCGAAATACGCAAATACATACCGTATAAGGCATTCATGATAAATAAGGTTCGCTCGTGTATTTCGGGTTGTTGACTAGCCATTAACTCGGCGGTTTCAATGACATAAGCCCATTGTAATTCGCTGAGTCTGCGAATAATAGGTTGTGTCTGTTGCTTACGAATAAACTTACTTTTTTGACGCATTTGAGCAATGGGATTTACTGCAGCATAATCTTCTTGGATCAAATAGTTAAAAAAACTACTTAAAATGGCGAAAATGGCTTGTACGGCTTTTTGCGATAAACTGTAATTCTTAGGACTCGGGGTTTCACCCTTACGGTGAGCAAGCTTAGATAGCGTAGCAACAAAGGGGCGCCAATTTGGATTGATAATGCGGGAGCTACCTTGCTCAATAAAGCGGGACACGTTTTTAGTTCCAATCCAACTGAGCGGAGGTTTTTGACAAAATTCTATAAAAGTTTCGATGTCATTACGACGCAGATCCTTAATTGATTTTTGTGCAATCAGCCAACTCCAGTGTAATAAGCGCTCTATTTCACGTCTATAGGCATTAAAAGTAGCTTCGCTACCGCGATAACTATAAATAAATTCGATGGCATAGTGATAATCCTCTTTTATGCCATTATCTGCTATCTCGATGCGGTTATGCTTGGCCTGCTTTCTAAGTATAGACACGTGTTCTATGGTATCAAATAATGGCGTTGGAGGTGATTTAACACTCATGGCTTAATTCATAGTTTGTTTGATTTCAATGACTTTATTAGCATCAAAGTGATAGCTATGGTGGCAAAACTCACAGGTAACGGTTATTTCCTTATAAGCCTTAAGCAGCTCATCGACGTCAGTCTGTTCAAGCGTACGAATAGCGTTGGCTGAACGTTCCTCTGAACAGGTACAACGAAATTCAATGGGTTCTGGCTCATAAATCACGACTTCCTCGGTAGGAAATAAGCGGTCTAGAATAGCTTCATTATCGAGATTGAGTAATTCATGGGCATAGAGCTGCTTAAGCTGCATTGCCAAGTCGTCCCAGTCGTCAGAATCAGAGCTGTCAGCGTTGTGATTAGGCAGTTTTTGTAATAATAAACCTGTGGCTGCATGTTGATCGGCTGCAAGCACTATTAAAGTTGATAATTGCTCGGATTGCTCAAAATAGGTTTCAACGGCTTTGGCAAGCTCATTGGTTTCAAGTTGCACAACTCCCTGATAGCGTTCTCCTTCATCTGGCGCAATGGTAATGGCTAAAGTGCCACCTCCTAACGCCTCGCTAAAATCTTTTTCATCTTCACTCCATTTAGCCACACCTCTAATATGTAACTGTTGATTGCAATGGGCTACTAGTAATTCAAGTGGACCTTGATTTTGTACCTGCATTATAAGGGTACCCTTAAATTTTATGGTAGAGGTTAATAAAGCAGAAGTCACTAGCGTTTCGCCCAGTAAGTGAGCCACAGTTTCTGGATAATGTTGCTGCGAGATAATGGTTAAGTAACTTTGTTGTAGTTTTACTAAAACACCGCGGATATGCGTGTGGTTAATGAGAAAGCGTTGTAATGAATCGAGAGTATTATTCATAGGGTTACCATTTTAATTTGCCAATATTCGCATATTATAGTCTGTTTTAAAGAATAAAAAGTTTATTTTTATGCTTTGCTAAAAATTCTAACTAGAATAGGGGCTATTGACCATGGGTTGCTATATTATAGAAAGAGTATAATCGGTAATGTCAGACAAATTCTCGTTTGAGGCTGGCTATTCGCCTAGCATTGATCTGGATTTTTCCTCGATTACCTCTTTTTTCGTTTATACTAATCCATTGCCAACAGACCCTGGAGCTTTGTTTCAAGAGGCTATAAAAAAATATAAAGGCGAATATGGAGGCACAATAAAATGAATAAAGTTGTTAAATTTTCTGCATATATAGGCACCGATTTGTTATGCGAGCTTCCTAAAGCTTATTCCTATCAACAGCATGCTGATGAGCAAGTATTTAATCTACTAGAGATTGAGCAGCAGCGTGATTTTATAGAAGCGCTACGTTATATAGAATCACAGTTCCTGAATAAAGATATTGCAGGCTTGAAAAAAGATGATTGGTTAGTTTACATAAAAAGAGTTAATGAGTTATCCGCTCAAGCTATAACTTTATTCAACGACTTACAAAGTCAAAGTGGCACTTATAGTAAAATTCGACTTACTGTATTGGGCGAAACAGGCCTTTTCGGTGAAGAGTATGAACTACCTCAGAATTGGGGATTCTCATCTCATAATTATAACATCTTGCTAAAAAAGTATGGTAAAGAGAAAGCCAAGCTTTATCGAGACTTTTGCCAGAAGTTTGAGCATGAAAAAAACCAATTTATAAATGCTAAAACGTTAAGTGATCCAGAAAAGCATGCTAGAAATTTAGCTTTTGATATCCTGGACTTCATTAATAGCATTCCTATTTTAGTTAACCATCCTGGCTTGCAGTGCTATAAAGAAATTATTGTATTTAAGACTCACCCAAGGGAAATCCCTCAAGCCATGCAAAATTTTTGTGAGCGACTAGAGGAACGTATACGGCAAAAGCAAGATCCCATTAAAATTGCAGCTTTTGCCCATCAAGAACTTACTAAAATCCACCCTTTCCCCAATGGTAATGGCCGTACGGCAAGAATGCTACTGAATTCAATTTTAATGCAATATGGTTATCAGCCTGTTGTGCTTAGAGGAGAAGAACTAACAGATGAACAAAGAAGTAAATATAATTTAGCCGTAGCTCAAGGACATAACGATCCCGCTATTTTTGAAAGCTATTTACAAGAAAAAATAAATTATATTAAAAATAATATAGCGCAGTTAAATAATGGTTATCCTGGCTTCTTAGTTAGAAACGATGGATTCAATAGCTACGAGGCCTTCAGGTCTGGAAAATTTTTTTTCGAATTTCCTTTTAAGCCGGGTTGTTACTATGTAACTGATAAAGATAACCCTGTAATACAGATGCCTACTTTGCTGCCGTTGTTAGCGCAAAATCCTGCGCTAGAGGTTATAAAGTTAGATGTGGCTTATTGCTATCAAGAAGCTCAATCTCATTATCAGAGAAACAATTATCCACATGCCATTTATATGTTTGTAAAAGCCTTAGATCTCGATAGAAGAGCCGCACAACGGAGTTTTGATGTAAACACTATAGGCAAAATACATTGGTATTTAGCTAGCTGTTATAGCGAGCAAGGTTGTGTTCGTCAGGCTAATACACATGCTAAACAGTGCTTAGAAATACTGAGCAATAAGACAATGGTTGAGTATGTACAAGCGCAAAAAATTGCTAAAGCAACCGATGAAATCTTAAATCTAGCAGCTAAACAAGCAAGTTTTACGAGTGCTTTTAATAAAGAGGATGTATTGTCATTCATTAATAAAGCATTGGGTAAAAGATTCATTGAAACGTATATTAATTCAGGTCTATGCAATTGGGTTATTAGTGAAATCGATGGGAGTTATACTGCAACCTTGTCGAGATTAGCTATTAGCTCTCAAAATGACTCTGGCTGGTATAGGGCCAAGTTCATTAAAGCAGGAATACATGGAACCGATATTCACTTTGATCAAGTAAAAACAGAAAAAGGTGATAGATGGAAGATCAGATTAACAAACGTCCAAGCTATTCCATTGCTAGCTCATCAAGAGCAAACTAGTATAGTTAAGTGTCATAAATGAATACCGTAGTGGAATTTAACACCAAGCTGTAACAAGTTTTGTTGCAGCTAAAAATCGCCAAAGCTTTTGCACAGGGCCTTATTACCTTATTTTGGCGGGCATTATTGTCTGAGAGCCAAATTAGCTCGAATTGAAATGCGTTATTGCTTGAGAGAATTATGGCAAGGGTATACCTGGGGTGTCTATAATACGGCATAAATTAATTAAGATGTCTTATATTTACCGTGTTTAAAGTGGCTAGAAAAAAATAATACGGGTAAACTAGATCTATTCAATTTATAGGAACAACGGCTTCATGGCACTTCTTACTCTTCGTAATCTAAAACTAAATTATGGTACCACCAATCTTTTTAATGAAGTTAACCTAAACCTTGAGAAAGGCGAACGTATCTGTTTGGTAGGACGTAATGGCGCGGGCAAGTCAACTTTGCTAAAAGTATTAACTGGCGAGGTAGCCGTTGATGCAGGTTTAATCGAACGCCAACAAGGCATACGGGTTGCAAGGCTTGAACAAGAAGTTCCCGTTCATTTAACAGGAAAAATTTACGATGTGGTGGCAGAAGGCGCGGCAGCTTATCTGCATTTAAAAGAATATCAGCAACTTTCTAGTGAGTTACAAGCTAAGGATGAGCCTGCGCTTTGGGATAGATTACATGAATTACAACATCAGCTTGATACTAGCCAAGGCTGGCAACTAGAACAAAAGGCTCATACCGTTATTTCCCGCTTAAGTTTAGACGCATCCGCAGATTTTGAACAACTTTCGGGTGGTTTAAAACGTCGGGTATTATTAGCCAGGGCTTTAGTACAAGAACCCGATATTTTATTACTGGATGAGCCTACTAATCACTTAGACATTGATTCTATTAGCTGGCTAGAAGAATTCTTAGTCCGTGATGGCATGACTTTATTGTTTATTACGCACGATAGAATGTTTTTGCAAAAGTTAGCGACCCGAATTATTGAGCTGGACCGAGGGCGATTATTAGATTTTCCCGGCGATTTTGCCAGCTATTTACAACGTAAAGAGGCTTTTTTAGAAGCAGAGGCCAGACAAGAAGCGCTATTTGATAAAAGGTTGGCGCAGGAAGAAGTTTGGATCCGGCAAGGCATTAAGGCAAGGCGCACTCGTAATGAAGGTCGGGTAAGAGCCTTAGAGAAAATGCGGGAAAGTTATCAGGCCCGCCGTCAGCAAGTAGGTAAGGTTAATATTCAACTGCAAGAGGCCGAACGCTCGGGCAAATTAGTTATAGAAGCCAAACAGGTAAGCTACGCTTATAATAACAAATCCATTATTAAGCATTTTTCTACTAATATTATGTTAGGGGATAAAATTGGCATTATTGGTGCTAACGGTGCGGGCAAAACCACCTTACTGCGTCTATTATTAGGCGATCTACAGCCTCAGGAGGGCCAAATTCGGCAAGGGACTCGCTTAGAGGTAGCTTATTTTGATCAGTTGCGCTCCCAACTGGATGATACTAAGTCGGTACTGGAAAATGTAGGCGGTGGCAGTGATTCGGTGACCATTAATGGCAAAAGTAAACATATTATCAGTTATTTACAAGATTTCTTATTCACACCGGAGCGAGCCCGTTGTCCCATCGGTTATTTATCGGGGGGAGAGCGTAACCGCTTACTATTAGCTAAGTTATTTACTAGACCCTTTAATGTGTTGGTGATGGATGAGCCTACCAATGATTTAGATGTGGAAACCTTAGAGCTATTAGAGGAAATTTTGCTGGAGTATCCAGGCACTCTATTATTGGTAAGTCATGATAGGGCTTTTTTAAATAATGTGGTAACCAGCACCTTAGTATTTGAGGGAGATGGTAAAGTTGCCGAATATGTAGGTGGCTATGATGATTGGCTAAGGCAGCGACCGGTAGCAACTGAGTTAGCAAAACCCGTGCAAGAGAAAGTAAAAACAACCTCGCAAGCTTTGGTTAGCCCACGTAAATTAAGTTTTAAAGAGAAAAAGGAGCTTGAAGAGTTACCCAAACGTTTAGAGCAATCAGAAACCGAGCAGCAAAAGCTTTTGCAACAAATGGCTGCTCCTGGTTTTTATAAAAATACCGGTGAAGAAATTACTAAAGCTAATGAACGTTTAGCAGAACTAGAGCAGCAAATAGCCGATTTATATAAACGTTGGGAAGAGCTAGAGTTATAGCCGACCATTATGTGGGAACAAACGCTAAAACAAATCAACCCTTTAGTAACTCCGTATAAAGCCGCTAATTTATGGCAGGCCGATGCGGATTCACTAAAATTAGTGAGTGATGGTATCAACTTAGTTTATCGCTTTAATGCGTTGGGGCAGGGCAGATATTTAAGAATTACTCATCCCTTATTGCGTAGTCAACTTGAACTGCAATCTGCCATTGATTTTCAATGTTATTTGTATGAGCAAGACGTACCGGTATGCCAACCCATTAAGTCGAGCTTAGGAAATTATATAGAAGTCATTAGGCAGGCAGAGCAGACTTATTTTGCTCAGGTTTTTGCCGAGGTGCCTGGTAAAATCATGCATTTTAATTTTGCCAAGCCAAAACCTTATGAGATTTGGGGGCAGGCTTTAGCAAAACTACACCAAGCCGCTAAATATTACCAACCCAAACCTCATTTACAATTTAAAACCTGGCAAAATCTATGGGCTGAAATTACGGCTTATATGCCAATATCTGCCGAATTTATCCGTAGTGAATATCAGGCTATAGATATTTGGCTTAAAACCTTATCCTTAGATACGGCTCATTATGGTTTAACGCATGCCGATCATAGGCTTGACAATATATTATATGATGGACGGAAAATTTATATTATAGATTTTGATGAACCCGTTTATCATTGGTTTAGCAGTGATATTGCCAGACCTTTCCTAAACCTGTGTGAGCAAGATTTTACCAAGTGGCAGGTTAAGTTTGAGGCTTTTTTAACCGGTTATAATTCCATCCTTGTTTTGAGTCAGGCCCAGGTAGAATCTATTCCATGGCATATCCGGATGAAAAATTTAGATATCTATTTATGGACTAAACATCATTGGCATAACCCAATAGCGCCTGGGGGTGGTTCTACTAAACGATGGTTAAATCAATTGGAAAAACTTATTTTAAATCCCGTAACTCGTTTAAACCTTTAAACTTAACACTGGTTAAAGGCTTTAACGCCCTATATCATGATTTATAGTAGAAATGTTAATAAACCTAAAGTTTCTATTTTATTGGTTTTAAATTTTATAGATAGCAAAACTTAGAAATATCTCGTACAATTAACGTTATAGTTAATCTAAAATTCTACTCATTTTATCCCGGGCCGTACTGTTCAGCGCAAGTTCTCCTTTTCATTCATTTTTTCCAAGCTTGCTTTCCTAAACGTTGACACGTTAATCAATAATTTTTGTTAAGCCCTTACTGAGTTTAATGGGCAGTTTATCGTTAGATAATTTTAAGAGTAATTTATTATGAGTAAAAAATGGGGCGTATTGCTAGGTACCAGTCTTGCTGCACTTATGATTGGCATAGATTTTACCATAGTAAACACCTTGCTTAGTAATATACAGACGGAACTTAATGCCAGCATAAATCAATTACAATGGATTATGGCTGGCTTTGGTATAACTTTTGGTGCTTTACTGATTATTTCGGGTCGGTTAGGTGATCTAGTAGGACACAAAAAAATTCTCTATTTAAGCATGTTTGGATTTGCTTTGGCTTCATTAGGGGCTGGGTTTGCTAACACACCTTGGAAGTTAATTATTATGCGTATGTTACAGGGTTTATTAGGGGCAGGAATTATTCCTAGCGGCATGGCTCAAGTTGCCAATGTCTTTGCAAAAGCCGAGCAGGGCAGAGCTTTGGGAATTTATAATAGTATTGTAGGAGTGGGTTTGGCTTTGGGGCCGGTATTAGGAAGTATTATTGATTGTAGTTTGAACTGGCGTTGGATTTTTTTTATTAACGTGCCCATTATGATGCTAAGCCTTTTGATTTGCTTATTGTTTGCTCAAGAGTCAAAACGGATATCTAAGATTAAGATTAATTGGTTAGGGGCCATATTTTTAATACTTTTGCTAGTCATACTAAATTTTATTTTGCATGAGGGACTAAGGTTAGGATGGACCTCTAAAATTATGATTGCAGCCATGAGCGCGTTACTATCAAGCATATTGGGATTATATTTTTCAGAAAGAAAGGCTTTAATGCCTATTATACCGCTTCATCTGATTACTAATAGGGAGTTTGGTTTGGCTTTAACCGTTTATGGAGTCTCGGCGGCATTTGCCTGGTCCATATTATTTTTAATGCCCTTATATTTGCATGAAATTGCGGGTTATAGCACCACGTTAACCGGGGTAATTTTAGCTAGTATGACTTTAATGACTCTGCTGGCTCCCGGTATGGCAGGCTATTGTTACGATAAAAAAAGTAAAACCATGACCATTCATATACTATTTGGCTTAGTTATCATCAGCCTGTTTTTGTTTAGTCTATTAAAGGTTCAAGGATCATTAAGTCTGATTATTATTAGCTTAGTTTTATTTGGTTTTGCCTGGGGAATGGGAAATGGCATTGCCATGCCTATTGCTTTATCAAACTGGTCAACTTCGGCAGAGGCCGGTTCGATTTCGGGTGCCCTAACAACCGCCATGAATATTTTAGCGATATTTACGCTGGTTGTTATAACGGCTTTATTTAATCATAAACAGTTGTCCTGGTTTGAAAATATACTAAATAAACAGAGTATTGATGCAACGGTTGCCAAGCAATTTAGCCACTTGCTATCGCAACCGGGGCAGCTATACCAATTATTAGCGCATACTTCTCACTTTTTGACAGAGCAGGTTATAGCAGCCTATAAATTATCATTCACTTTTGCTTTGCATTTTGTTTATGGGGTGTTATTAATGGTAGCCTTAACCTGTTGGTGGTGGGCTAACAAGCTTATGAAACACCAAAATTGGGGATAAAAATGCTCGATAAAACCAAAGCAAGAGTTAGTTTATGTGGTATTTTTAAAACTTACTATTTTTTACGACCTGAGCCACTTTTTTTGCCACCGCCCGTTTGTTTATTAACAGTTGCCCAAGCTCGCTTTTCAGCTTCATATTTGGCAACTCCTTGTTTTTCATAACTTTCTTCTATGTGTTCGGCTTGGCGTTTTTGTTTGGCTGTATATTTGGTTTTGTCTCCGCGTGGCATAACAACCTCCTTTAAACAGAATATTTTCTTAAAACTGCCCATATATGAAGTAGTTATTTTCATTATTATATTATTTTTAATAATGAAGATAAATAAAATTATACAGTTACTTGCAATCCATTTAAAATACCGTTATAAAGCCCAGGTCACTACTAAGCGATGAAGGCCTATGTTAAAAAAATTTCTACCTCAGGATGATAACTTTTTCAAATTGTTTAATGAAGCGGTTACTCAGTTGGTTGATGTAACCAGAGCCCATCAGGCTATCCTAGCAAATTTAGACAATCCATCGCAGTATATTCAAGAAATACAAAAAATTGAGCGAGCTGGCGATAAAACCATTCGTGCTACCTTTCATTTATTACATAAAACCTTTATAACCCCTTTTGATCGTTATGATATTCATAGGTTAGCCAGCAAATTAGATAATTTAGTAGATGCTATAACCAGTAATGCCTTGAATATTTTATTTTATGAATTAAAGGTTCTACCAGCTGAAATGACTATTATTGTTAATTCTAGTCACCGCTGTGCCAAAATGATTCAAACGGCCATTGGACAACTAAAATCTCTACAAAATACCGCCGAAATTTTAAAGGCTTGTGATGCCGTGAGTGATGTGAGAGCAACGGCACAAGAATTAATCTTAACGGCTATAGGTAGACTTTTTAAAGACGAAAATGATATCAAACAATTATTAAAACTACGTGAGGTTTATGATGGTTTAAAGGATATCATGATAGGCTATCAAGAGCTTGCTAATGTGGTGCGGACCATTGTGTTGGAGTATGCCTGATGGAGGCCGGTTTAGTACTGATAGGTTTCATTATAATTTTAGCTTTACTGTTTGATTTCTTAAATGGTTTTCATGACGCGGCAAATTCAATTGCCACCATTGTTTCTACTCGAGTGCTAAAGCCTTATATGGCGGTATTATGGGCCGCATTTTTTAATTTTATTGCGTTTTTATTTTTCAAATTACATGTGGCAGCTACCATTGGTACCGGCTTGGTGACGCCTGGCATCATAGACCCTTTATTCATCCTAGCTGCTTTAAGCGGCGCTATTATATGGAATTTAATAACCTGGTATTATGGGATTCCCTCTAGTTCCTCCCATGCCTTAATTGGTGGTCTTTTAGGCGTGGCTATCACTAAATCGGGCTGGCATTCCGTTAATTATTTAGGTATTAGTAAGGTTTTAGTCTCCATTATTGTTTCACCTTTATTGGGGTTAGCAGTAGGATTGTTGTTTATCTTTGTTATTACCAGATTGTTTTTTCATGCGCCGAGGCAAAAAATTGATCGCTTATTTCGTAAATTACAATTAATTTCATCGGCTTTAATTAGCCTTGGACATGGTGGCAACGATGCCCAAAAAACCATGGGAATCATCGCCATTTTGTTATTTTCATCTCATTTAATAGGTCCCAATTTTTACGTGCCAACCTGGGTTATTATCGCATGTAATTTAACCATGGCCTTAGGCACCATGTGTGGCGGTTGGCGTATCGTCCGTACCATGGGCATGAAAATTACCAAGTTACAGCCTGTAAGTGGTTTTGCAGCAGAAACGGCAAGTGCCATGACTATATTTTTAGCCACTGGGTTTGGGGTGCCGGTTTCTACTACTCATACCATCACAGGCTCTATTATGGGAGTAGGCTCATTGCAGCGTGCTTCTGCTGTGCGCTGGGGCGTTGCTAAAAGTGTGGTAATGGCTTGGATTATTACTATTCCTGCGGCTGGTGCTGTCAGTGGTTTAATTTGGTATATAATTCATTGGTTTTATCCTGGATAGCCAAAACCGAATTTTATAAGAGGCTGCTTAGTTAAGATTAAGCCGTATAAAAAATGAGGAAAGGCATTGCAAATCTATTTGGCCCATGCGACAAGCTTTAATTATAGGGAGATGCTTTATGAACCCTTGCAATAATTAATATTGCCGCGGGCTAAAATAATCTTTCCCACCTGGCTCGTACAGAAATTATAGATTCTAAAAGTTTAATAGCCCATTCCGACCTAATACTTGCCGAAGTTTCTTACCCATCCATGGGAACTGGTATTGAACTTGGCTGAGCCAACCTGCTTAATAAGCCTATTTATTGCCTTCATCAAACTAATTGTGATTATTCGACGAGTCTTGCCGTGATCACTAGCCATATCATGGCCTACCAAAACTCGCAGGAGCTATGCCAAAAGGTGTTTGCTATTTATGAAGCAGAGTTAGTTAATTCTTCAGGGCTATCTGGCTTTAATAAAGAGAAAGGCTAGCCTCTTTTTACCAAGTGCTTAATATTTTGTTAAGGTTAGCTTGTTATAGTAAGAAAAGTTAAAAAGGTAAAAGAGGTTTTATATGTCGGCACAAGAACTAAAAAATTTTTTGAGGGATCTAAAAACGGTTAAACCATTAGTCCTTACCGCAAAAAATAATCCTGTTGCCTTAAAAGAGTGGTTGGTAGATAGGCCTTATGATGTTAATGCCGTGCAAACTTTTATCCGAAATTTTAACAATATTGATCCAACAGCCCTGAGATTATTCTTATTAGGCTTGAAAAATCCCTTGGTGTTAGAGACTTTTATAGAAGGATATTCGGAGCGGTTAGCTCTGCTTGCCCGGGCAATCAAAGTGCTTGAGCCTAGTGCTGAATTTTTTAATAATAGGCTTACTCAATACGACGATCATTTAGAAAATTTTCAGTGGATAAACTGTTTAGGCCAAATTGGAATTTTAATTAATTTTGCAGCTACCGATCCACAAGCCTTACAAGTACTTTTAGCGAATGAACCTGAGATGGTGAAGCAAATTAACCAATTTGTTCAGGAGAAAATTCCTGCTAATAAATTAGTGATTTTTTTAGAAGCCTTAAAGAAATTTAAGGCAGAATCCAACGCAATAGT
>Ga0182739_1002742_pt1 | contig 16135 bp, 15 predicted proteins | sample eDN5th30CBELigBY_FD_128873 | JGI IMG/M metagenome (GOLD analysis project Ga0182739, IMG submission 128873) | Enriched backyard soil microbial communities from Emeryville, California, USA - eDNA 5th pass 30_C BE-Lig BY (version 2) (version 2) | ecosystem: Environmental > Terrestrial > Soil >... | reverse complement strand
TGCGTTCTGACAAGGAAGCCGAAGCAGGCGAATCCCAAAGATTCGTCGATGCAGGCTGACGAAGTTCAGAACGCAAAAGAGCCGATCGCAGCACAAATTGACCTTTCGGGACAGACTCTAACAGGTTTTATGTTTCGGTGAGAACCAGTTGTTCTGGCTGGGACTGACTGGCGCTCCTCCAAGGGGACAGGCTGACTGTTTATGAATCCCAGCGAAAACCCGTGGCCCATCGTCATCATCTGCCTAATCTGTGCAGTGGGCCTGCTGATTTTATGGTCCCAGCAGAAGCAGGCCAGGTTTCTGTTCGCCATTCCGTTCCTGCTGCTGATGGCGCTGGGAGCGTGGAGCTATGACCAGATGGTGGTCACAAAAACAGAACAGGTCACAGCAGATGTTCGTGGAATCGTCACTGCTTTTCAGCAACGGGACCTGGACCGCACTTTGTCTTATATTTCAAACTCCGCACGAGATTTGAAGCTCATGGCCGCTTCTGCATACAACCTGGTCCAACTGGGACCGGATACCCGTATCACCGATATTCGAGTGGAGTTTCCCCGCAATGAACGGGCAAAAACTCTCTTTCGGGTCAATTCGACCCTGCAGGGACAAGGAGGCAGCAGCCGGATGTCCACCATGTGGGAAGCCCGCTGGCATCTGGAAAATGGAGCATGGAAAATGATTGACATCACGCAGTGCGATCCAATTACTGGAGAACGCCAGCCTCTTCCCGCAGAATGGCGACACACACTCAATACGATGTATCCCCAGAAATAGAGGCTCGTGCCCTGTCAGGGCTTGGATTCATGGTACGTGATCGCGAAACGTCCTCCGTTGTCAAACTTTGCGTGAAGGCCGACCCGGAAATTAACAAGTCACAAAGCACTTGCCTGATTGATGAAGAAATGTGAAAGCGATCTTGCCCGTCATGATTGAAAATGGAATTCGTTCTGTACGCATCGCCACGCGTGAAAGCCAGTTGGCATTGTGGCAGGCCCGCTTTGTGGCCACTGAAATTCGTCGCGTGGCTCCGGAGTTGCATGTGGAACTCGCCCCTATGTCCACCATGGGGGATCGTAACCGTGTCGATGCACTGCAGACCATGGGGGGGCAGGGGGTCTTCACCCGTGAAGTACAGCGGGCCGTCCTCGACAAACAAGCCGATCTGGCAGTTCATTCGCTCAAGGATCTTCCTACTATTCCCACCCCGGGGTTAACGCTGGCAGGTGTTCCCGCTCGTGCGCCACGGTTTGACGCTCTGATCCTTCCCGAAAACCAGACTGGAGACTTTGCCAGCCTGCCACCGGGAGCTCGCATCGGTACCGGCAGTCCACGGCGTCAATCTCAATTGCTTCGACATCGCCCCGATCTGCAACTCATGGAGATTCGTGGAAACGTCGAAACACGACTTTCGAAGTTGGATGCGGGAGAATATGAAGCGATCATTCTGGCCGAAGCGGGACTTCGCCGACTCAGCCTGCAGGCGCGCATTTCTCAGATTCTGGCCCCTCCTCTTCTGTATCCCGCAGTGGGACAAGCTGCACTGGGGATTGAATGCCGGGAGGATGACCTGGAACTTCGCGAGATTCTGGCCAGAACCACGGACCCCGCCACGAACATTGAAGTTCGGGCGGAACGGGCCTGTCTGGCAACCCTGCAAGCAGGCTGCCATGCACCTGTCGGCTTGTTGTCGACGATCAATGGCGAAACGCTGACGCTGGAAGCCCTGGTCCTCAGCCCGGATGGAAAACAATGTTTCCGCGTGCTGGTGAAGGGGGCTGCGAACACGCCAGAATCTCTCGGCCAGGAGGCTGCAAATCAACTCGTTCAACAAGGGGCCGCCGCTGTGCTGTCAGCCTGCTGACGCTTAAAACCGACAGTCCAAATCACTACGGCCAGATCACTGTGGCCAGATCACTACGGATTCCCCGGGTGTACTCTCCGGCCATTGGTCTTGAGTGCTTTGTCAATTTTAAAAATTCGGGTAGGGCTTAACGCAAAGCCCGACAACGGGGGACGTTTCGCGATGACGTACCCCAAAACCAAGCCCTGACAGGGCATTGAGCGACTGATGCCAATGCTTTTCAGAATCTTGCCAGGCATTAACCCTTTTGGACGGCCCACCACAGGTGCCAGTCGCGTTCGTTGAAGCCCAGGTTATTACCGGTCATCTTTTCCAGAGCGTCCAGCACCGGCAGATTTTTGAATTCCCGGGTCACGTTCACGACTTTCATCTGTCGAGGAATATTGTCCGGAAGAATGGTCGCTCCATAGGGAAGCTGACCAGTTCTCGCTGCAATTTCGACCTCGGGCGGAACAATTCCGGAAAAAGCCCCCAGTCCCCCTGCATTGCTGAAGGTCACCCCCTGGGCAGCCGGCACCTGCACTTGCACAATATGACGGGTGACCAGCGCATCGATGAGCGCTGGAACGGCCCGCTGGTCTCCTATTTCGGCCAGGGCTTCCGCAGCATGACAAATCACAACATTCGATTTGTGCTTCAACGCAGCGATCAGGCCGGGAACAGCCAGGACGTAGCGTTCCGGAGACAATGCCCGTAAAGCATCCCGCCGCACAAAACGGCTGCCATCTCCCAAGAGACGTCCTACTAGCGGTGGCACCGCCCGTGGTCCTTCGATCTGTCCCAGAATCGCCACAAACAGCAGCCGAAGGTCTTCGTTTGGATGCTGAGACAAGTGCTTTTCCAGCGCGACAATGGCGTTCGGATCTTGAATTTTCTTCAATTCGGATAAAGCGGTGGCGGCCCGCTGAGGATCATGACCGACCATCCAGGTCATCCAGAGACGCACTTTGGGAATCCACGCCAGTTCGGCATCCCGCTGAGTGGCGTTTGCCTGTTTGAGTTCCAATTCCTGACGGGTGACCCAGCGTCCGTTGTAGCGAAAGTATCCACGTTCCGCCATTTCGTCTTCTTTGGTCATCCACCGTCCCAGATGACGCACATAGCCCAGAATTTTTCGGGCATCCGGATGATCCGGATCGAGATCCAGCAAGTGTTCCAGCTGTTCTTTCCGTTCATCGGCCAGCCCCTGCAGGCGGCACCATTCCGCAAGTTCCCAGTGAGCTTCAACAGTCTCGGGAATCTGCCGGGAACGGGACAGATACTCTTCGAATTGAGGAGTACGGCGTTCGACAAAATCGATTTCATCGCGATGAATTGTGATTCGGGTGCCAGCAAGAGTCTCGATGGAAATCTCTGATTTTTTTGCTTGTCCTCCCGGATTTGCATCGTCCCCCGGAGCGACGCGATCTCCCAGAATGACACCCCGGATCTCCCCTCCACTTCGCAGACGAACTCCGTCTGCGCCACAAAGTCCCGGCCAGGCGAGGAAGGCACCAATGAATGCGAAGTAATAACGTGCAGGGAAAAGCATCGTATTTCCTGCTGAAATGCACATGTGCGGGAAACTCCATTTTACATGTCCTACCTCGAAAAACAATATTTTCCATCCGATCTCCCGCGAAAACGACAATTCGATCGTGATTCTCCTCAAAGTGGAACTGGATCGCATTCACCCTGGAATTGACCCCTTCCGCCAAAGGCCATGCTGACCATGTTCAGGCCCCTTTCAAGAGACGTTCTCCGCAGGCAGGCGGGAGTCAGAATCGATCCAGAAAGGTGTTTTGTCAGGCGAGATCGAGCCCTTTGTGTTCTGATTCTGACAAGGACGCCGAAGCAGACGAATCTCCAGGATTCATCGATGCAGGCTGACGAAGCTTGGAACGCAAAGAAGCCGATTCCAGCACAAATTGACCTTTCGGGACAGACTCTAACTTGTTCCAGGCTGTGGAGCGCATGTCAAGTCAATGCTATGATTCTCAGCCATTCCATAATGACTGGACTTTTGACAGGAGTCGGAATCATGAGCAGCTGGCCAATCGGCGTTTTTACTTCCGTGGATGCCGGATTGGGAGTTTATCTGGATGTTGTGCAACTTTTAAAAGTGCCCACCGTCCAGATCCATGCTCCCCATGTGGAAACTCGCACCCAAGAAACGGCGACCAGCTTCCTTTCCCAGTGCAAAGAGGCTGGAATTACCGTCACTGCTGTTTTTGGCGGTTTTGAAGGAGAAAGTTATGCCAGCATTGCAGAGACCGCCCGGACTGTCGGGCTGGTCCCGCTGGCGACGCGGGCAGCTCGTGTCCAGGAGATGAAAGAGATTTCTGATTTTGCCAGATTGCTGGGCTGTCCGGTCGTGGCTTTGCACGTGGGATTTATCCCTTCCGATCGGACCAGTGATGACTACAAAAGCCTGATCGACATTACACGTGATCTGCTGGATCATGTGGCCCGGAACGGTCAGAACCTGCATCTGGAAACCGGCCAGGAATCAGCCGATCATCTGCTGGAATTCATCGATGATCTCGATCGGGATAACCTGTTCATCAATTTCGATCCCGCAAATATGATTCTCTATGGAACGGGTGATCCCATCGCCGCCCTGAAAAAAGTGGGCCACCTGGTGCGCAGCGTTCACTGCAAAGATGGAACCTGGGCGCCCGAAGCAGAACGTGGAACCGGTTGGGGTTGCGAAGTCCCGTTGGGAACTGGTGATGTGGGGATTGAAAACTATCTGCGTACGCTGAAAGAGATTGGTTATACCGGACCATTGACCATTGAACGGGAGATCCCGCAGGATCGTGAACGCCAGAAAGCCGATGTCGGAGCTGCTGTTCACCTGCTGAAAGAGCTGCGAGAGAAGATTCTTGCGGAGTGAACAGAGCCGTCCCGATTTCAGTTCCCGGTTTCTCGTCAGATTTGACCAGAGCTTTCGCCCCATGCAGGTCACCATCACCGCCGTTGGTCCAGATCATCGAGGTCTTGCGGACCCCATCGTTCATGCTGTCACCAAATCCGGTGCCAACATTCAAGAAATCCAGATGTATGATCGGGATTCCGAGCAGTTGTTTGCCATGTTGATCCGGATGGACTGGCCTCAGGATCAGCAGCCGATCTCTGCGTTACGACAACAGATGAATGAAATCGGTGAGACCAAGAAATTGACCATCCGGGTCTGGGCGCGTGATGAGCATGTCCGGCTTCCGCGTCTGGCGCTCTGTACGACATACCGGCCAGAGACTCCTCTTTCCATCCTGCGAGATATTCGCGATGGACGCATCAAGGCGGAAGTGGCTGTGATGATCGGAAACCGAAACAGTTGTCGGGGCGTGGCAGAGCAGTTCGGCGTTGATTTTCATCACATTGGAGACGCACAGGGGAATCCGGACAATTTCCGCATGGTCCAACTGTTCGATCAGTATGATCTGGACTACATCATTCTGGCCCGTTACATGCGATTACTCCCCCCTCGCGCCTGCTGGGAATATGCGGGAGGCCGAATCATCAATCTGCACCATGGACTGCTGCCGCCGTTCCCAGGGTTTCGCCCCTATCATGACGCCTACAATCATCACATGCTGACGTTCGGCGCCACGTGTCATTTTATCGTGCCGGAACTGGACGCCGGAAACCAGATTATTCATCAGAGTACTTTTACCGTCTCGCCAGGCACCCCGCTGGAGGAGGTCATACGCCGAGGCGAAACCGATAACGAGCCCCGTTGTTTGTCTGAAGGAGTCCGGCGCGTGGTGGATCGAGAAGTGGAACTACACTTTCACCGTGTTGTCCGTGGACCGGGCGTCCCCGTTCGATAAGATCGGCCTCCACTCACATTTCTCCAACCCTCTTGAATTCAATGGAAATGTCTGTTCCCGTGGAAATTGACGCCCCGATTTATTCAGCAGCCTGGTACAACCGTCTGAAGGAATTGCTGGGCGAAGGAGCTTGCCGGCAACTCGGATTTTATGCAATTCCGGAAGACTTTGCGCTTTCGGTTGTTATTCCGGTCTACAACGAGTTTAGGACACTGCCGGTGTTGCTGGAACGGGTTCGTGCGGTGCCTGTTCGCAAGGAAATCGTGCTGATCGACGACTTCAGTACGGATGGAACACGCCAGATGCTGGAAGAGCATGCCCAGCGTGACTGGAACGACTCCTTCAATCGCATCGTGGTTCATTTTCACGAAAAGAATCAGGGGAAAGGGGCTGCTGTCAAAACGGGGATGGGACTGGCCACGGGAAATGCGGTGATCATTCAGGACGCCGACCTGGAGTACGATCCTGCGGAAATTCCCCGACTCCTGCAACCCATTATTGAAGGCCGGGCAGATGTCGTCTTCGGCAGCCGTTTTCTGGGTGATCAGCCGCACCGCATCCTGTATTTCTGGCACTATTGCGGCAACAAGTTCCTGACGATGCTCTCCAACTGCTTCACCAATCTCAATCTCACAGATATGGAAACCTGTTACAAACTTTTCACTCGCGAAGTGGTGCAGGAAATTCAACCAAAATTGAAACAAAACCGGTTTGGAATCGAACCGGAAATGACCGCTCGTGTGGCCCGGGCAGGTTTTCGGATCTTCGAAATGTCGATCAGCTACAACGGCAGAACCTATGCGGAAGGCAAAAAGATCGGGATGAAGGACGGCTTCAAAGCATTGTGGTGCATTGTCCGTTACGGGCTGGCGGAGTAGAGCAACTTGCTTTCGCCGTCATCATTGGTCTGGTGACGATGATCCCGTTCACGAGTGTGCCCAAATACAAAATCCCCCGCAACGTAGAATGCGTTACGGGGGAAAGACAATTAGACGCCATGGGCCAGAATCGTGTCGGACAGTGCTCGGCCGGCGTTGCTGTCACGCGGCGTTCGGCATTCCTTCAATCAAAACATGTCCACCGCGGGCTCAGGCCGGGTGCCATGTTCGTATCGCGCCCGCAGGGCGAACATGAACCGCGTCCGTTCACAACACCCAGCATGCTCATGCTGCTGACGCGACATGAGCATGGCACCCATTTTCAGTTTTTAACAATGCCACCCCGCCAACTTGCCCTAGTGCTTCGTCAATTTTAAAAATTCGGGTAGGACTTGACGCAAAGTCCGACAACGGAGGACGTTTCGCGATCACGTACCCTAAATCCAAGCCCTGACAGGGCTCTAGCCGATACGTCCGACGGCCTTCGGTTCGTCGTCGGCGGGCTTTTCTGTTTTCTGCGGCAGAGTCGCTTTGCCTTCGGTGATCGCACCGGACAGGTAGCTTAAAATAACGCGGATCGAGCGGATGCTGTCATCGTTACCGGGAATGGGCAGGTCCACAGTATCTGGGTCAGAATCGGTATCGATCAGGGCCACGGTAGTGATCCCCAGGATCTTGGATTCGTGAATGCAATTGTGTTCCTTGCTTGGATCAACGATCACAATTGCTTCCGGCAGGCGATTCATTTCACGAATTCCACCCAGGTTACGGCGAATCTTATGGAGTTCGCGACGCAGGCGGGACTGCTGCTTCTTGGAATAAGTTGCGAGTTCGCCGCTGGCCTCCAGGGCTTCGAGTTCTTCCAATCGCTTCAGGCGGAAACGGATGGTCCGGAAGTTGGTCAGCATTCCGCCCAACCAGCGTTCGGTACAGTAAGGCATGCCACAGGCTTCTGCTGCCTGGCGGACAGTATCCACTGCCTGCCGCTTCGTTCCCACAAACAGGATCAGGCTTCCCTGGGCAGCCACCTTGTGCAGGTACTTTTGAGCGCGAACCAGTCCGCGGACCGTTTCCTTTAAATCGATAATATGAATATTGTTGCGTTTACCGTAAATGTACGGTCGCATCTTGGGGTTCCATTTGCTGGTCTTATGACCGAAATGCACCCCAGCTTCCAGGATATCTTTGACAACAATTTCTGCCACGACAACATCTCCAACTGTTCAGGCATGGCCGAAGCGTGTGCTCCGTGGCCATTCAATCAAATTTTCGCAAGGATCAAACAGCAAGTTTCTGTCTGATCGACGCTGCGTTCACGCAACGACCGTCCCCTCACTCTCTTTCGAGTGACATTTTTCCCTGGCTTCCCGTGATGAAACCCTCGGGATCGCCGATGGGGGGAACCGGTTATCGTAGTCGGTCTCGAAAACGGCGTCAAATGGCTGCTTTCATCTGTTGCAACTCATTGACAGTATTTATGATACATCTTCTCTTCACACGTTTTTCCATGAATGTTATTCCATGATGCTGTTCTGAAATCCCGGTGCACCTCCGTTCGATCTCTTTTCCTGATTCCATCCGGTTATGCTGCCCAATCTTCTTTCATCTCCGACCGATCTTCCCGCGAAAGTGCATTTCGTGGGAATCTGCGGTGCCGGCATGAAGGCCCTGGCGGAATATCTGGTGGACTGCGGTTGGCATGTCAGCGGGTGTGATGGAGATCCTGATCCCGAAGTTGTGCGGTCACTAGCCAGGTTGGGGGTGAATGTTCAGACAGGACATGCCTGCGAACATCTTTCGAATTCGCTCCAGTTATTGATTTACAGCCCTGCTGTGGGACCTGAAAACGTGGAACGCCAGGCAGCGGCCCGGCAGAATCTGCCTGCTCTCTCCTACGTGGAAGTCCTGTCGAAACTGAGCAGGTCTCTTGATGCGGTGGCGATTGCCGGAACCCATGGCAAGAGTACCACCACCGCCATGCTGGGGCAGATCCTCAAATCGGCCAACCATCCCGCTTCAGTCTTATGCGGTGGTGAAAGTCTGGGACAGAAGCGCAGCGGATGGGCGGGGACGGGGCGTACGCTGATTGTGGAAGCATGTGAATTCCGGCGTCATTTTTTACATCTGCGGCCCCATCTCGCCTGTATTCTGGGAATCGAAGCAGATCATTTCGACTGTTATCCCACGTTGCACGATGCAGAATCCGCCTATCACGAATTTGCCCGGCGGACATTACAGCCTCGTTTTTCGAATCGCCATGATCGTATCGACACAACCGAGGTTGAGATCACCGGGAGAGGATCTTCTTTTTCGGTCGAATCCCTTGGTTTGCATGATGTCCCCCGCGCATTGATTGTGCGTTCGGACTGCCCCGCGACCCGGCGCGTGATTCGAGAACTCACTGGCCGGATCATCACATTTTCACTCATCGACCCGCATGCAGACTGGCAAGCAGTGCAGCGCCGGCCTGCTTCACAAGGTCTTGCTTTTTGCTTGCAGCATTCCGGGATCATTTCTGAAGAATTTCAGTTGGCTGTTCCAGGTTTACATAACGTGCAGAACGCACTGGCCGCCGCCGCCTGCGCGGGCGAACTGGGGCTTTCCATCGAGCAGATTGTCGATGGACTGAGTGCCTTTCGCGGACTTCGGCGACGATTTGAAATTCTGGGAACGTGGCGGGAAGCCTGGATTGTAGATGATTATGCACATCACCCAACGGAAGTCCGCGCCACGCTCATGGCGGCACGGGCCGTATTCCCCGATAAGAAATTGATTTGCCTGTTTCAGCCGCATCAACTTTCCCGCACATCAGCACTGCTGGAAGAATTCGCAGCGGCTCTGGGTCTGGCGGATCGGGTCTATCTGCTTCCGGTTTATGCAGCCCGGGAAATTGCGGGGGGAGAGCAAATTCGACTCTCTCAGGAACTGCTGGAAAAGATGACGGTTCCCGCCTCCTTGATTTCGGCTCTTGACCGAGTTTGGGGAACAGTCCAGACTGACGCGAACATGGATGCTGTTTTTCTGACCTTGGGAGCGGGGAATCTGTCCCGCATTCATCATGACGACATTGAACGAGTTAAGTGACCTGGTCCGACTGGATGAGCCGATGGCTTCTCACACCTGGCTGAAAGTGGGAGGCCCGGCACAGATGTTTGCCGAGCCTTCTTCGCTCGATGAACTGGAAAAACTCGTCAAAGCTGCCGATCGACAAGGAGTCCCGGTCCGCATGCTGGGCGGTGGGTCGAATCTGCTGATTCGGGATGAGGGGGTCAGCGGGTTGATTATCCGGTTAACCGGCGAGACATTCACTGGTGTGAAAGTCGATGGCAATCTTGTACGAGCAGGAGGGGCGGCACTGCTGTCGAATGTCATTTCTGCTTCGGTGGCGGCCGGGCTGGCGGGCCTGGAAACGCTGGTGGGAATCCCGGGCACCATTGGAGGTGCGGTGAAAGGAAACGCGGGGGGACGGCAAGGAGAAATTGGAGACTTTGTCCGTTCCATCGACGTTTTGACCAGCCAGGGAGAACGCTTTTCCCGCACCGGAGATGAACTTTCATTCGCCTACCGGTTCAGTGATCTCAATGATCTCGTCATCCTGAGTGTTGAGCTGGAATTGAAAGCGGGCGATCCGGATGAAATCACCCGCCGGATGCGACAATTGTGGATCACTAAGAAATCATCCCAGCCGTTTTCCTTTCAGTCGGCTGGATGTATCTTCAAAAATCCGCGAGGACTCAGTGCGGGCGCGCTGATCGAACAGTCCGGACTGAAAGGGACCCGTGTGGGGGGAGCCGAGGTCAGCGACCGGCATGCCAATTTTATCATTACTCACCCCGAAGCGACCTCTACGGATGTCCTGAATCTGATCGATCTGATCCGCTCCCGGGTTCGCGAGAAACATGGGCTGGAACTGGAGAGCGAAATCGCCATCTGGTAGCGCAAATTCATCTGGTCACACCGGACATGGGCATTCACGGCCACTTGTTCCCGGAGCGGATTTTTCAGTGAGGTCGGGACAGCACCGCACGAAACGGAGTGAGGATGTCGACAGCGACGAATCAAACGGAACTGGAAGAACAGTTTGTCCCGACAACCGCCGCCATGTGGCAGCGCTGGTTACCCTGGTTGCGGCTTTTGCGAGGATTTCGGATTGCGATTGATGCCCGCCGGATGCTGCTGGCAATGCTGGCCATCTTCCTCTGGTCTGCTGGAGACTGGATACTTTCGCATCAGAGTTTTTCCGCTTCTAAAATGCCGGCTTCGACAAGGCCGACTGCTTCGACTCCTGTGGCCTGGCCCTGGGACTCTTCGTCGCTCACTTTCGATTCCCACGGACCTGTCACCCCGACTATGGCCGACGATCTGATGTTGCGAAACCCGACTCCGGTCGTGATCCCATCGGTTCTCACTCCATCTGTACAGCCCTGGCGACTGACTGCTCCCATGTTGCGGGTCCTTGATCCCGGTTTGCAACTGTTGACATCTCCCATGGTTCCTCCAGCACGGATGCCACTGCTTCTCACATTGATTCTGGGGTGCATGATCAGTGCCATTTTTGGCGGGGCGATTTCTCGTATGGCGGCGGTCGATTTCGCGCGCAGCGAAGAGATCTCCATCCGAAGGGCACTCCGGTTTTCTCTCCGAAACTGGGCTGCGTTTCTGGGTGCTCCTCTTATCGCCATGGCGGGGTTTGGAGCGTGCTGGCTGTTTAACTTTTTTGCGGGTCTGGTCGCGCATATTCCGATATTCGGGGCGCTGCTGGTCGCCATTTTCTGGTGTCTGTTGATTCTTTCCGGGTTCCTCATGGCACTGATCCTGTTGGGAGTCGGACTTGGCTGGCCGCTGATGATCGCCGCGATCTGCACGGACGCCGGTGATGCCTTTGACGGGCTCAGTCGGGCCTGCAGCTATCTGTTGAATCGTCCCTGGTATGGACTGTTCCTGACATGTCTGTCACTGGGAATTGGTTCGCTGCTGCTCCTGTTCGTGGAAGGCATGGTGGAATTCACTGCGAAAATGACGGTCATTCCCTATGCCGCCAGTGGGATGGTCGCGGAGACCACATCTCTTGTCGCAAATGAAAATCAGCCTTTCCCCGTGCTGCAGGAATGGACGAATTCATCGGGAGATCCGTACCAATCTGTAAGCGAGGGAAGTGCCACCAGGACGTTGCAGTTGTTCTGGATGCGATTATTGGCCTCTGTTCCCGCCGCCTTTGTCTTCAGCTACTTCTGGACAATGGTGACCATCATCTATTTTCTGCTACGGAAACGAGAAGATGCCACGCCGCTGAACGAAGTCTGGGTCCCGGAGACGACGACTCGGACGGGAATGCCTTTAGTCGGAATTCCTGCCGCCGAGCTACGGGAGAAAAATTTGCAGTCGCCTGTTCAATCCGAACCATCCCCAGACTCTGCCAGTGAATCATGACTGAAGAAATTTTTGATGTCTGCGATGCGCAGGACCGTGTCGTCGGGCAATGTTCGCGGCAGGAAGTTCATGCCCGCAACCTGCTGCATCGTGCGGTGCACATCTGGGTCTGGAACTCCGCAGGTGAATTGTTGCTGCAGCGTCGAACGGCAACAAAAGATCAGTTTCCGGATTGCTATACTTCTTCGGCATCGGGACATGTGGACGCTGGAGAAGACTACGAGACCGCGGCCATTCGCGAGCTTCAGGAAGAATTACAGCTTCAAGGTGACCTGATCTGGGGAGCGAAATTACCCGCATCTGCAGAGACCGCTTACGAACATACCGTGCTCTTTCATCTGCAAACCGATCAGAGCCCAATTCCCGATCCGATTGAGATTGCCAGCCTGAGCTATCTTCCCACTGCGACCATCGCCAGCGTGTTGAAGGAATCTCCGCAGACATTCACTCCCCCGTTCCGCCGACTGTTTGAGGACTGGTGGGCCGAGGAAATCGGACTGGAGCGCATGACTCCCGTATAGACGGCGCTCCGCCACGCGGCGAGTACGTTTCACCAGTCGAAACGCGTGCTGAGCAGGCACAGGCGAGAGCAACCTGCTCTAGAGCGTTTTTGTAAATCTTGTGGCGAACTTGCCTCGCGGCATTCAGTCTTTCATCAGGTGAAACCCTTTCGACGCGGGCACATGAGAGACCAAACTGGTCTAAAACAACCGACCGATTCCAATCAGCCGCCGCCATGTAGAAAGTTGTCCCAGGTGCATCCCCAGATGCCCTGTGAAGAGGAAGGAAATCATGTTCGCAACGGTGGGGAGTCGATCTGCCAGATGTGCGCGCGGATTGGGAGCTGCCATGGCTGCCGGGTCAGCCGTCCCTGTCAGACGAATGGCCGTTTCAAACCGCGTCTTGAACAGGTCCAGCAGTTCTTCTTTGGAAGGGTAGTCCGCACGCAGAGTTGTTAATGTGGAGTCTGGACCAAATTTCCCAGCCCAGTCCTCGGGCAGTACTTTCTCACCTCCCAGCAGCCAGACCGACATCTCTGCCGTATAGGTCAAATGGCCGATGATCCAGGCTGGATGATTCACACCGGGAACCGGCTGTTCGGCCAACCGCTCGTCAGGAATGTCTTTCAACAAACCTTCTGCGTACCCCAGCAGAAAACGGTTGACAGAAATTTCGTTTTGGAACATCTCAGACGGTCTTTCTATAGTGAGGCAGATCGCAGTTGTGATGAGCAGCGACCACCCGCAGTTCAGAATGGCAGCACGTCCAAGTTTGAAAATTTGACCCCTGTATGGCGTTATTACGTATGGCGTCAAGAGAAGAGTAGGAGTGGAAAAAGTCCGTATCTTGCTTTTCTCTCTGCTCTCCTGGTTTCCACCTGATCAGACTTGGAACGACTGAGAGCCTATTCGGAAAGGCTCTGGATGAGGGAATCACGTTATTTATACGAGTCCCATCCCCTGGCGACATCTCGAATGGTTCGATTCTCATCACAGAGATTGCGCCTATGATTGTCAACCTGTCACCGCCAGCCCTTTTGAACCTGCAGACCAAAGTGAAATTGATGCCCGTTCCCGGAACTCCTCCCGATGCCACAAATGTTTCGCGAGTCTTTGTGGAGCTTTGCAACGTGATTGCCAGGCTGCGTGCTCCTGAAGGCTGCCCCTGGGATCGTGTGCAGACGTTGAAATCCATCAAACCGTATACGCTCGAAGAAACCTATGAATTGCTGGAGGCAATTGATGCCGATGACAACGCTGGGATTCAGGAAGAGTTGGGAGACATGTTATTGCAGGTTGTCCTGGATGCTCAGATTGCAGCAGATGAGGGACGCTTCACCTTGATCGAGGTGATTGAAGGAATTACCCGGAAGATGATTGCCCGCCATCCACATGTCTTTGGAGATGCCCAGGCCACGACTGCTGCTGAAGTGCGGGCTCATTGGGACCGTGTGAAGTCGATCGAAAAACAACGTGACTCCGCGTTGGACGGAATTCCATTGGAGCTACCAGCATTGGCCCGGGCCGCTCGTATCACGAAGAAGGCTGCGGGAGTGGGCTATGACTTCCCGCATCGCGCAATGCTGTTCGACAAATTGCGGGAGGAAGTGGCAGAGTTACGGGCAGAGCTGGAAATTGAGGAAAAGTTGCCGGAGATCTCCGCCAGCGTCTTCATGGACCCGGTCCCCGATCTGCCTGTGACCAACCCGCAGCAGCAACAGCGGATCGAAGGGGAACTGGGCGATGTGCTGTTTGTGGTCGCCAATATTGCCCGCCGCTGGGGTGTGAACCCGGAAGAAGCATTGCGTCGTTCAAATGCAAAATTCGCGAACCGCTTTCAATATATTGAAAGGGGACTGAAAGTGATCGGAAAAAGCATCAAAGAGGCATCATTGCAGGAGATGGAAGCACTCTATCAGGCTTGTAAACGGGAAGAACAACAGGGCTGATCGTTCACAGCTCTGCAGCATGTCCAGCACGTCTTCAAAATCGATCTCAAAAGTCATTTTTCCGAAAGATGGGGGTGGCCTGTACTGTTAAAAACACCGTTTAAATGTCGGCAGGAGTGAAATGAGACCTGTTTTCGTATTCGTTCCGCCTGAAGGAATTCTTCACAACAATTGCAGCAACCAGACATTGCGTTGTTGATAAGAAATCGCAATTTACGGGCACGCTCGGCATTCACCCAGCAAAACATGGTGCCTCCCCGTCGGAGGATTTCAAATCGATACAGTCCGTTTAGCCGGATGGAATGACAGATTCTCGCCCGCTAAAGTTGTCGATGGACTTGCCCCCGTCCCATAAAATGCAGAAACTACTCTTGATGTGATTTGCTGTTCGCGTTTTCACAGGTTGAAACGACAGGTTGAAAAAATTGAAGGCGCCTCCCCCAACGGGTGGTGTGTTCGCACGACTCCGCAGCCATCACGTCGAGGACATTTTCCGCCCGCCCACCAGATTCGCCCCCGCCTTCCGTATGAGCACACTGCATCCGACCGATGGCAATACCCACTTCGCAGTTCCCTGCGTGCACCGCTTGCGATTTACCCGAGATGTTCTTGCGGCCGATCAGGATGTGTTACTGGATCTGATTGAAGCCTCCGGAGAGGCACTCCCGCGCGTACAGTTCTGGGTGGATGAACATGTAGCGAGCGCCCAGCCGCAGTTGACGGCCCGCATTCGCGCATTTGCTCAGACACATCAGGACCGGTTTCAGATGCCGGGCAACGTGCAGGTTTGTCCCGGTGGAGAAGCGGTCAAAAATGATATTCATCTGATTGAGCGAATGCTCAAGTGCCTCAACGCTGCCGATCTGGATCGTCGCAGCTACGTCATTGTGATTGGAGGGGGGGCGGTTCTGGATGCTGTCGGTTTCGCCGCTGCGATTGCCCATCGTGGAATTCGGCTCATTCGTCTGCCGACCACGACACTCGCTCAAGGTGATTCTGGGGTGGGAGTCAAAAACAGCGTCAACCTCTTTGAAAAGAAGAACTGGATTGGGACATTTGCCGTTCCCTGGGCAGTGATCAATGATGAACGACTGCTGGAAACGCTGCCTGACCGTGATTTTCGTTGCGGCTTTTCGGAAGCGGTCAAAGTGGCTCTGCTGAAAGATCCCGTGGAATTCCGCCGCATTGAACAATGGGCTCCTCGCATTCGCGACCGCGACATGGAAGCGGTTCGTCCGGTTCTGCATCGGGCGGCCCAGTTGCATTTGCAGCACATTACTCAGGGGGGCGATCCCTTTGAAGCACTGGAAGCCCGACCGCTGGATTATGGTCACTGGTCCGCACACAAGCTGGAACCGATGACGAAGTTTGAATTGCGGCATGGGGAAGCAGTGGCCATTGGTGTGGCGATCGACACGGTCTATTCATCACTGGTGTATGGGTTTCCCCGTTCTGATGCCCGGCGGGTCTTGCGCTGCCTGCAGAATCTGGGACTGACGCTGACGCATCCGTTATTGCAGGAGACCCGTCAATTACTGGATGGTCTGGAAGAATTCCGCCAGCACCTGGGAGGACGACTCACCGTAACGATGCTCCGCCAGATTGGCGAACCGATCAACGTCCATGAAGTGGATCGTACGCAGATGCTGGAGGCGATTCACCAGGTCAACCTGTTCGGAAAAGAGCCTCGGTCCTCTTCCAAGAC
>Ga0182739_1002740_pt1 | contig 16137 bp, 14 predicted proteins | sample eDN5th30CBELigBY_FD_128873 | JGI IMG/M metagenome (GOLD analysis project Ga0182739, IMG submission 128873) | Enriched backyard soil microbial communities from Emeryville, California, USA - eDNA 5th pass 30_C BE-Lig BY (version 2) (version 2) | ecosystem: Environmental > Terrestrial > Soil >... | reverse complement strand
TCCTTCTTGTTCGCGCCCCGGAGCCGGTCAATGTAGAGGATGCCGTCCAGGTGGTCCGTCTCGTGCTGCAGGCACCGGGCCAGGAAGCCCTCGCCCTCGACCACCACGGGGTTGCCGTCAACGTCGACGCCGGTGGCACGGGTCCAGCGGCGGCGCGGCACCGGGTAGCCCAGGCCCGGGATGGACAGGCAACCCTCGACGCGGTCCTCCTGGAAGTCCTCGCTCAGTTCCAGCACCGGGTTCACGATGTGCCCGCGGCGGCCCTCGATCTGGAAGGTGAACACGCGCAGGCCGATTCCGACCTGCGGGGCGGCCAGTCCGGCGCCCTCCACGTTCTCCATGGTCTCGTCCATGTCGCGGACCAGCTTGCGCAGTTCGGGACCGAAATCGGTCACTTCTTCGGCCCGCGTGCGAAGGACCGGGTCCCCCACGATGCGGATTCCCAGGACGGCCATGGGCTGAACTCCCCTCCCGCCGGCGGGGCCGGCAATGTGCTGTGGATTCCTTGCGCGCCGCCCCGTGGCCGGGAGCGGGCATTCAGCCATTCTACTGCGGAGGCGCCGGCCGGTGCCCCGGCCGGACGGCTGCCTCAACCGGCCGGAACGGGCGGCGGGCCCACCGGCCGCAGCGGCACGCCGGCCTCCTGCACCTTCAGTCCGGAGGCCCAGACCTGCCGCAGGGCCCAGAAGCGGCTCCAGTAGGCGGGCAGGACGGAGGGCTCCACCATCATGGCCCGGACCTCGGTTTCGCCGATCGCCACGCCGAGCAGCATCGGGTCAGCCCCGTAGGGCCACGGTTCCCAGGTCCCGGCCTGGGGGTCCACCAGCATCTCCTCCGCCTTGCATCCGGCAGCCAGCTGCATCACCACCTTCGGATCCAGCGCCTTGACCCGCCCCTCGCGGTCGGTGCCCTTGGTCTTGTAGTCGATCAGGCACAGCCGCCCGCCGATCTCCGCCACCAGGTCCAGGGTGCCGGCGTAGCCGACCGCGTGGTTCCACACCGTGACCTCGGCGGCCAGCGGAACCACGCGATAGGTCTCCCACCACTGCTCGAAGCGGACCGCGAAGGCCCCCTCCCCGTGTTCCTCCAGGGCCGCACGCGCCGACGCGGCCTCGTCGGGCCGGCCCAGCGCGGCCAGGGCGACCTGTTCGCAGTAGTGGTGCACGCGGTCCCCGCGCGCGGCCGCGGCCTCGCGGAAGGCGTCGGCGGCGCCGGAGGCCTCGCGGGCGACGGCGCGCAGCTTGGCGGGATCGCCCACGGCGGCGGCCAGGCGCTGGTCCTGCACGACGGCGGTCGCGGCCATGTGCCCGATCCATCCGCCCATGCCCGCATCGGCCTGGCCGATGACGGTAGTGATGGAGGGGACCTCCGGCGTGCCGCCGATGCGGCGCGAGTACATGCGCCCGAAGGGAGTCTGGTGGGCCAGCGCGGGGGAAGTCATGCCCACGATTCTGGCACGTTCCCCCGACGGCTTGTCCCCGTTTCCCCGCTGACCTGCGGGGGCGTGAACAGGCGGGCATCGGCGCGGGGAACCCGCCCGCCCCCGGGCCCGGGACCGAACCACCCGCGGACGGTTTTGCACTTCGACGATTCGTCGTATAGAGTCTTCACTCGTTGGAACGCACCGAAGCGGTTCGGAAACGAAGCGCGGAGGTTGCTGAAACCACACGCGGACATAGCTCAGTTGGCTAGAGCGCCACCTTGCCAAGGTGGAGGTCGCGGGTTCGAATCCCGTTGTCCGCTCGCAAGTCACTGGATGTGGCCGGTTTTCCGGCCCAGCCGGGAACGGGTCACCGTTTCAGGTCACGGTGGGGTGGCCGAGAGGCGAGGCAGCGGCCTGCAAAGCCGTATACGCGGGTTCGAATCCCGTCCCCACCTCGCATAAGGTATGCTTGCAGCCTTGAACGGACAATCCGGACAACACGCTTGGACGAATTGCCTTTGCAGGCGCGATTGGCGCAGCGGTAGCGCGCTTCCCTGACACGGAAGAGGTCACTGGTTCGATCCCAGTATCGCGCACGGAGAATCCCCCCTGCGGGAGTTCCCCTTGCGGAAACAACTGCACATGCGGACATTTCTGCACGTGCGGACATAGCTCAGTTGGCTAGAGCGCCACCTTGCCAAGGTGGAGGTCGCGGGTTCGAATCCCGTTGTCCGCTCCACCGCTTCGCCGAAGCACACCGAAAGGCCCCCGGTTCGCCGGGGGCCTTTCGCGTCTGCCCCGCTTTCGGCTCCGCCGCCCCTTTCCCGGCTCCGCCGTCGGCGAACACGCCCGCCAATCCTCGGGCACCCCCTGTTGCCGCCGGGCGCGCCCCTCTACCATGGATTGCGGACGGGAGCGGTCACGGCTCCCCGGACGGAAAGGAGGTGCCTGTTGTCTATTATTGACGCGCTCAAAGGCAAGGCCGAGGAGCTCAAGGACACGCAGGCAACGCGCGCAAGCGCGGTCAAGGCCCACGATGTCGTTGGGAAGGCCGGAAGCCTCGTCGACGCATAGACCAGTGGGTGGTTCTCCGATCACGTCGGGAACTCCCGGCAGGCCGCACGCGGCCTGCTGAACACGGTCGAAAGCAACGGCGGGGAAATTGCGCCGGCCAGTCTTCGGCCGCCAGGGCCTTCGGGCCGGGGGTCATCGGACCCCAGGGCACGGCAAGCGGGTGCCGGTACCGCCGGGAGGCGGCACCGGCACCCGTCGCCATTCGCGGGCCGGTTCTTACAGGCCGGTTTCGCCCTTCTGGCCCTCGCGGGCCAGGGCGGTCAGGCGCGAGACCGCACGGAAGTACTTCTTCATGTAGCCGCCGGCCATCATCTCCGGCGTGAACAGTTCGCTGAACGGCTTGCCGCTGGCCACGATCGGGACGTCCTTGTCATACAGGCGGTCGGCCAGCACCACGAAGCGCAGCGCGACGGCCTGCTCCGTGATGGTGTCCACGTTGTGCAGCACCAGCGCGTCGACCCCGGCGATCAACTGGCGGTACCGGCTCGGGTGCACGCCGGCCAGGTGCTTGACCAGGTCGTCGAAGTGGTCGACCGCCAGGACCTGGCCGTCGTAGCGCGAGCGCGCGAAGTCCAGCAGCTCGGCGTCATCCACCGGCTCCGGGGCGGCCGGCAGGCCGCGGTGGCGGAAGTCCTCGCCATCGATGCGCACCACGTCGAACTGGTCGGCCAGGACCTTGATCTCGCGCTGGAAGTCAACGGCGGCGAAACGGCCCTCGCCGAGCGAACCGGGCAGCGTGTTGGAGGTGGCGGCGATCTTCACCCCGGCGTCGGCGAGTTCGCGCATCAGCCGCGACATCAGGACGGTGTCGCCCGGATCGTCGAGTTCGAACTCGTCGATGCAGATGAGCTTGTAGCCGCTGAGGACCTCGACCGTCTTCCGGAAGGACAACGCGCCCACCAGGTTGGTGTACTCCACGAACGTGCCGATGGCCTTCGGGCCGGGAGCGGCGTGCCAGAGCGAGGACAGCAGGTGGGTCTTGCCCACGCCGAAGCCGCCGTCCAGGTAGATGCCCGCACGCTTGGCCTTGGCCTTGCCGAAGAGCTTGCCGAACAGCCCGCCCTCGGAGGATCCCACCCGGGAGGCGAAATTGCGCAGCAGGTGCACGGCCTCGGCCTGGGAGGGCTGCTTCGGGTCCGGACGGTAGCTGTCGAAGGACACTTCGTCGAAGCGCGGCGACGGGTGGAATCCGGCAAGCAGTTCGTCGATGGACACGTGGGGCGTCCGCTGGGTCAGGTGCTGGATCGTGGCCACGGTTGAGCGTCGGTTCCTTCGCGTGCGGGGGATGATGGAGATGGGGGCGACGGCGCCCCGCACCACCTTACGCCTCCGCACGCCCGCGCGCGGAACCGGCGCACCCCGCATGACGGCGCGACATCCGCAGCCTCCCGCCCGCTGGCGCCTACCGGCCTCCCCCGACTCGCTTCGCTCGCCGCGGGGCCCCCGCCCGCTAGCGCCTACCGGGCTCCCACGCCTCGCTTCGCTCGCCGCGGGGCCCCCGCCCGCTAGGCTGGGAATGAACCGTTCCGACTTCCGCTTGAGGACATCCATGAGCATCGCCACAGATCCGCACGCCAAGTTTGCCGACTATGCCCATCCCGAACGGCTGGTGTCCACCGACTGGCTGGCCGCCCACCTCGGCGAGCCGGGGCTGGTGGTCGTCGAATCCGACGAGGACATCCTGCTCTATGAGACCGGCCACATTCCGGGCGCGGTCAAGATCGACTGGCACACCGACCTGAACGACGAGGTCACCCGCGACTACGTCGACGGGGCCGGGTTTGCCCGGCTGATGTCCGCCAAGGGCATCGGCCGCGACACCACCGTGGTCCTCTACGGCGACAAGAGCAACTGGTGGGCGGCCTACGCGCTCTGGGTGTTCACCCTCTTCGGCCACCGGGACGTGCGCCTGCTCGACGGCGGCCGCGACAAGTGGATTGCCGAGGGACGCGACCTGACCCGCGAGAAGCCGGCTCCCGCTCCCACGGACTACCCGGTGGTGGAACGCGATGATGCGCCCATCCGCGCGTTCCTGCCGGACGTGCTGGATCACCTGGGCAAGCCGCTGATCGACGTCCGCTCCCCCGAGGAGTACACCGGCGAACGCACCCACATGCCCGCCTATCCGGAGGAGGGCGCGCTGCGCGGCGGCCACATCCCCACCGCCGCGTCCGTGCCGTGGGCGCGGGCGGCCGCCGAGGACGGCACCTTCCGCAACCGTGCCGAACTGGAGGCCATCTACCTGGACGGCGCCGGCCTGGACGAGGGCGACGAGGTCATCGCCTACTGCCGCATCGGCGAGCGCTCCAGCCACACCTGGTTCGTGCTGACCCACCTGCTCGGCTTCGGGAACGTGCGCAACTACGACGGCTCCTGGACCGAGTGGGGCAACGCGGTGCGGGTGCCGATCGCCAAGGGGACCGAGCGCGGCGGCGTGCCGGCGGTGCGGGTCCGATGAGCACCCTGCCGCAGGCCCTGGCCGGAATCGTCGAGGACTTCGCCGCACTGGAGGAGGCCCAGCGCCTGGAACTGCTGCTGGAGTTCTCCGACGCGCTGCCGGAGCTGCCCGCCCGCTTGGCCGACCATCCCGAACTGCTCGAGCAGGTCGCCGAATGCCAGTCCCCCATCTTCCTGGCCCTCGAGGTGGACCCGGAGGGCGAACGGGCGGTGCACCTGTTCTTCTCCGCCCCACCGGAGGCACCGACCACCCGCGGTTTCGCCTCGGTCCTGCACGAGGGCCTGGACGGGGTGCCCGCGCAGGCCGTGCTGGAGGTTCCGGACGACATGCCGAACCTGCTGGGGCTTACCCGGGCCATCACTCCGCTGCGCATGCGCGGGATGTCCGGCATGCTGGCCCGCATCAAGCGCCAGGTCCGCGAGGCGCTGGCCGCCGGGGCGGCCTAGGTGGCCAAAAAGCCCGCGGCGAAGGGCGGCACGCCCGCGACGGCCCTGCTGGACAGGACCGGCACGCCGTACCGACTGCACGCCTACGACCACGACCCGGCCGCCGCGTCGTTCGGTCTCGAGGCCGCCGCGGCGCTGGGGGTGGAACCCGCGGCCGTATTCAAGACGCTGCTGGTGGCCACCGGCCTGCCCGGTGCCGAGGCGCTGGCCGTCGGCGTCGTGCCGGTGGACCGCACGCTGGACCTGAAGGCGATGGCCGCGGCGCTGGGCGTGAAGAAGGTGGAGATGGCAGATCCCGCCGCGGCCGAGCGGCGCACCGGCTACGTGGTGGGCGGGATCTCGCCGCTGGGCCAGCGCAACCCGTCCCGCACCGTGGTGGACGCCTCCGCGTTCGCCCTGGAGGCGGTGTACGTCTCCGGGGGCCGCCGCGGGCTGGACATCGAACTGGCCCCGGCGGACCTTGCCACGCTTACCCGGGCGGTGTCCGCCCCGATCGCCTCCGCCTGAGAAGGGGCCCGGTAACGGCGGCGCTAGGCGTCGGCTGCGGCCCGGCCGGGGTGCGGGGCGCGCATGACGCCGCCCAGCCACCCGGCGACGGTGCGGTTCCAGTGCTCGGGGTCCACGTTCCATTCACGGGTATGGCGGGCCTGGGTGAAGCGTTCGAAGGTGACCATGGCCGGGTTCAGCTCCGCCAGTTCGGCGGAGGGCCCCACCGGCACGAAGTCGTCGTCCTCGCTGTGGATGATCAGCGTGGGCACCAGCAGCCGGTCCGCCTTGGCCACCCAGTTCAGCTCCCTCAAATCCACCGGGGAGGCCAGCCCGGTGACCCAGCGGCCGGCCCGGTTGGAGAGCATCCACTGGCCGAAGCGGCCGGCCAGTTCCGGAATCCGGTTTACGCGGGCCTGGTGGGCCAGGACGTCCATCCAGTTGACCACCGGCCCGTCCAGGACCAGGGCCTGCAGGCGCGTGCGGTGCGCGGTGAGTTCGGCGACCTGCAGGCAAACCGCACCGCCCATCGACCAGCCGAAGAGGACGATGTCCCTGGCACCGTGGCCGAGCGCGTAGTCGATCGCGGCCTCCACGTCGCGCCATTCGGTGCTGCCGAGCCCGTAACGGCCATCCACGGCGTCGGGGGCCAGCCCGTCGTTGCGGTAGGAGACCAGCAGGCTGGTCAGGCCCAGTTCGTGGGCCACGGGCAGGGCCCGGATCCCTTCCCGCCGGTCGGCGCCGCGCCCGTGGACCATGATGGCCCACGTGGAGGCCGCGCTGCCGCCGGGGACCAGCCAGGCCGGCGCGATGCCGCCCTCGACCGGAATGCCGGCCTCCTGCGCCGCGAACCCGAGGTCGGCGGGCGTCTCGAAAGCGACGCCGGACCACCAGCCGCGCACGGCGGCGGGAAGGTCGCCGGCGTGGACGTGGTCGACCCGGCGGGCAATGGTTCCCTCGGCGGGACTGAACGAGGTGATGGCGCCGATGCGCGCATGCCCGCGGCCGCCGTCGAAAAAGAGCGAATAGGTGCCCGGGACGGTCGTTTCCGAGGTGGCCGGAAGGATGACCTCCAGCCCGTCGGCGGTGCGGGTCACCGCAAGGATGGACAGGTCCTCCTCGTGGACCTTGGCGGGGGTGACGACCTGCCGGGCGAAGTAGCCGGCGAGCGCCGACATGCTGCCGGCCAGCAGGGATCCGGCCACCGCCCCGGCGCCGGCGCCGAGCACGGCCCAGCGCAGCAGGGGCGCCGTTCCGGCGGGCAGGGACGCGTCGTTGTTGCGCATGCTCCCATCATCCCAACTCATGCCGCCGATGCCGAATCGGGTGCGGTACCGCGGCGGCCCCGGATGGATGCCTTCCCGGACGCCCGTTTCGGGAATGACCGGGGCCTCCCGCTCGTTGTGGGTGTCGTGAGCGAATTCCAGGAGAACCTGCCCCAGACCGATGCCCCCGCCGGCCCCGCCGCCAAGACGGACGAGGAATGGCGGCGCGAACTGACCCCGGAGGAGTTCCAGGTGCTGCGCCGGGCCGGCACCGAGCGCCCCTACACCGGGGAGTACTGGGACACCCACCAGAAGGGCGTCTACGCCTGCCGCGCCTGCGGCGCCGAACTGTTCACCAGCGCGGAGAAGTTCGATTCGCACTGCGGCTGGCCATCCTTCTGGGCGCCGCTGGCGGAAGGGACGGTGCGGTACCTGCACGACGACACCCTGGGCATGCGCCGGATCGAGGTGCGCTGCGCCTCCTGCGACTCGCACCTGGGCCATGTGTTCGAGGGCGAGGGCTATGCGACCCCCACCGACCAGCGCTTCTGCATCAATTCCATTTCCCTGCGCCTGCGCCCCGCCGACGACTAGGCCCGGACGATGACCGACCACCACACCGATCCCGCGCCCGACACCAAGGACTGGACCCCCGATACCAAAGACTGGACGTGGGTGCTGGAGCGCGCCTGCCCCGAGTGCGGGACGGATGCGACCTCCCTGGCGCCGGGCGCGGTGGCCGCGGCCATCCGCTCCGCGCTGCCCCGCTGGAGCGCCGCCCTGTCCCGCCCCGACGCACGGGTCCGGCCGCAGCCCGGCGTGTGGAGCACGCTGGAGTACGGGGCGCACGTGCGCGACGTGTTCCGCGTGTTCCACCACCGGCTGGACCTGATGCTCACGCGGGAGGACCCGGAGTTTCCGAACTGGGACCAGGACGCGACGGCGGTGGAGAACCGCTATGCCGACCAGGACCCGCGGACCGTGGCCACGCAGCTGGCCGCCTCCGGCCGGGGGCTGGCCGACGCCTTCGACTCGGTCCTGCGCCGCGACCTGGAGCGTCCGGGCCGGCGAAGCGACGGCTCCGGCTTCACAGTGGTGACGCTGGCGCGCTACGCGTGGCACGACGTTTCCCACCACCTGCACGACGTCCGCGCCTGACCTGCACGCTTCCCGACCGGCGAGCGCAACCGCGAGCCGATCCCCGAGCGCTCCGCAAGGCTTCCAAGCCCAAGAGTTCCTGTTGCTCAAGGAAGATTTCGGCAAGCAATGGTGTTGTTTGCCTACGCTGGAGCCACGACCGGGGCCCGCGTGCCCCTCCCTCCTCCGGGTCCGGTGGGGCGCCAGCGGCGCCGCCTCCGGCGCCCGGACGCCCATGGAAAGCAGGTGCCCATGTCCTCCACCGGAATCGCACAGTCCGGGACCATCCAGTCCGGAAGCCTCCCGTCCGGAACCGCACGGCCGCGGCCGGCCATCCGTCCCGACGCCGGGCCGGCGGATGCCGCGGAGCTCGTTGCCCTTCCTGCCTGGCGCTCCCTGAAGGAGGCCGCCACCGCCCTGCAGGGCCTGCAGGCGAAGGACGGCTCGGTCCCGGAGCCGGGGGACCACGCCCGCGCGGCCGCGCTGGTGGACACGCTCGTCGCTTCCGTCGCCGAGCTGGCTCCCCTGTTCCCGCACGACGCGCGGTATCTGGACCTGGTGGCCGCGGACCTGCGGCGCTGGAGCCAGGGGGGCTTCGGCGTCCCGGACTTCCTGGATTCCCTGCTGGCCTTCCAGCCGCAGCTGCACCGCACCAACGGGCTGCGCCACCTGGTGCTCTTCCCGATGTACACGCAGAACGGCTCCGCGAACCGCTTTGTCGAGGCCGTCCTCGTCGAAACCATCTGGCCGGACTTCATCGCGGCCCTGGAGGCCGGGCGCTACACGAACCCGCTGTTCGTGCCGCTGCGCTTCCTTGACTTCACCCCCGGCTACGACACCAACTCGGCAGTGCTCTTCCCCGAGTCGGTGTCCATCCGCGAAACTCCCACCTTCACCTGGGGCGCCATCTTCCAGGACCGGGAGGCGGCACGCTTCCGCCGCGTCCTGGCCGCAGCGGCGGAAACCACCCGGCTCGACCTGCCGGCCGGCTCGGCGGCCCTGCTCGAGGACCAGGCCCTGGCCGAGGAGACGTTCGTGATGTGGGACCTCATCCACGACCGTACCCACATGCGCGGGGACCTGCCGTTCGACCCGTTCATGATCAAGCAGCGCATGCCCTACTTCCTGTACGCGCTGGAGGAGTTGCGCTGCGACCTGACCGCGTACCGCGAATGCATCGAGATTGCCGCCGACGCCCATGCGGATCCGCAGGCGCGCACCCACGCGGCGCTGGTCCAGCAGGCCATCGTCTTCGACCGGATCTTCCGCTTCGCGATCACCGGCACCCGGGTGCGCAACTACGACGGCCTCGGGGGGCAGCTGCTCTTCGCCTGGATGCACCAGCACGGGGTGCTGCACTGGACGGACAGCCGCCTGTCCATCGACTGGGCCGAGGTTCCCGGCGTCGTGGCCGCGCTCGGTGACGCGATCGACGAGCTGTACTGGCGTTCCATCGACCGCCCGAAGCTGGCCCACTGGCTGGCCGCCTATGAGCTGGTCTCCGCCACCGTCACCCCGCACCCCGCCTCGGCGTGGGCACGCGGGAAGGACGCGCTGCCGCTGGCCGGTCCGCTGGGCGCGCTCACCGACCAGGTCCTCGACGACGAGTTCCCGCTGTCGATGTTCTACGAGGCGCTGGAGAAGAAGATGCGCCCGGTGATCGAGTCCACCGTCGGAATCACCGGCGCGCCCGTTCCGGGACGGGGCTAGAATCGCCCCATGACGGACCTCACCGGAGCCCCGGCGGTCGGGGCCACTGTCCTGGTCGCCGGGGCCACCTCCGCGTCCGGCGTCGCCACGGCGCGCGCCCTGCACGACGCCGGCGCGACCGTCCTGGCGGCCGGTACCGACGCCGGGCGGCTTCAGGCGCGGCTGCCCTTCGCCCAGGGACGCTACGCGGTGGACCTGGCCGACCCCGACGCCGTGAACGGCCTGGCCGGGCGCCTGCGCGAAGAGCACGGCCCGCTGGACGGGCTGATCCACCTGGTCGGCGGCTGGCGCGGCGGCGGGGGCCTGGCCGGGCAGAACGACGCCGACTGGGCGTTCCTGCACCGGAACATCGTGGCGACCCTGCGCAACACCACCCGGGCCTTCCACGGGGACCTCGCCGCCTCCGCCCGCGGCCGGCTGGCGATCGTCTCCGCCACCGCGGTGGACTCCCCCACCGCCTCCACGGCCAACTACGCCGCGGCCAAGGCGGCCGCCGAGACCTGGACCCGGGCCGTCGCCGCCGCCTTCCGCACCGCCCAATCCAAAGGCCAAGCCCCATCCGGAAGCCCGGGCCAGCCCGGCAAAAAGGCGGACCCGGAGCCGCAGCGTTCGGCCGCCGTCGTCTTCGTCGTCAAGGCGCTGGTGGACGACGCGGCCCGCGCCGCCGATCCCGGCAACCCGTTCGCCGGGTACACCGACGTCGCCGACCTGGCCGCCGCCGTCGTGCGCCTGTTCGGAGGCGACGCCGCCACCCTGAACGGGGCCCGGCTGCCCCTGCTGCCCGTTCCCTGAGCCCCTCCCTGCCCGCTCCCCCGAAAGGACCCCATGAGCACCTCGCTGCACGCCCCCTCCGCCACCCGCGATCCGGCGGTCCTGCACGACCCGTCGGTGCGCGGCTTCGCCTCGGACAACTATTCCGGGGTGCACCCGGAGGTCCTGGCCGCGCTGGCCGCGGCCAATGGGGGCCACCAGGTCTCCTACGGGGAGGACGCGTACACGGCGCGGCTGCAGGAAGTGGTGGCCGAGCACTTCGGGGCCGGCGCGGAGGCGTTCCCCGTCTTCAACGGCACGGGCGCGAACGTGACCGCCCTGCAGGCCATGCTGCCGCGCTGGGGCGCGGTGGTGTGCGCGGCGAGCGCCCACATCAACGTGGACGAGAACGGAGCCCCGGAGCGGGTGGGCGGGATGAAGCTGCTTTCCGTCCCCACCGAGGACGGCAAGCTGACCCCGGAACTGATCGACCGCGAGGCCTGGGGCTGGGGGGACGAGCACCGGGCGCAGCCGCTGGCGGTGTCCATCACCCAGTCGACCGAGCTGGGCACGCTCTACACCGCCGCGGAGATCCGGGCGATCGCCGACCACGCGCACTCCCTGGGGATGAAGGTGCACGTGGACGGGGCGCGGCTGTCCAACGCGGCGGTGGCGCTGGGGACCCGCTTCCGGGACTTCACCACCGAGGCCGGCGTGGACGTGGTCAGCCTGGGCGGCACCAAGAACGGGCTGATGTTCGGCGAGGCGGTGGTGGTCCTGGACCCGCGGGCCACCGAGGGGCTGAAGTACCTGCGCAAGATGAACATGCAGCTGGCCTCCAAGATGCGCTTCGTTTCGGCCCAGTTGGTGGCCCTCTATGGCAGCGACCTGTGGCTGCGCTCGGCCTCCCACGCCAACGCGATGGCGGCACGGCTGCGGGAGGCGGTGGATGCGATCGACGGGGTGCGGGCGGTGCGTCCGACCGAGGCCAATGCGGTGTTCGCGACGCTGCCGACGGACGTGGCGGACCGGTTGCGCGAACGGTTCCGTTTCTACGACTGGGACCGGGAGGCCGGGGAGGTGCGCTGGATGTGCTCCTTCGACACCACCGAGGCCGACGTGGACGCGTTCGCCGCAGCGCTGCGGGAGGAAATGGCCCGCTGACAGGCGGCGGCGTGTCGCCCGGCGTGTCGAAGTTCGGGGGTCGGCGGCGCCGGCCCGGCCGCGGCCTACACTCGGGAATGTGAACCCCATCGGCGACCTGACGCAGGTTCCCCCAGATTTCCGGACGGCGCTCTCCGCCCTGCGCCGGGCGCAGAGCCGCCCCGAGGTGAGGTTGGCCGAGATTCCGGCGCCGGCGCGTCTGGCACCGTACGCGGTGGCCCTTTCGGCGGACGTCCGCGAACGCCGGCACCGCCGGATCCAGGGCCCGCACGTGGTGGGGACCCTGGATCCGGCGCAGGCCGCCGGCGAGCCGGCCCTGGCCACCGGCAGGTTCGTGCTGCTCTACGATCCGGACGGCTCCACCCTCTGGAACGGGAACTTCCGCATCGTCACCTACATGCGGGCCCAGCTGGAGCCGGACATGGGCAACGACGAGATGCTCGGGTCGGTGGCCTGGACGTGGCTGGTGGAGGCGCTGGAGGACCACGGGGCGCACTACAGCGACGCCGGGGGCACCGCCACGCGCGTGCTCTCCGAAAGCTTCGGCAGCCTGGACGCACGCGAGGACAACATCGACATCGAACTGCGCGCCTCCTGGACCCCGCGCGAGGCCGACATCCGCGCCCATCTGGAGGCCTGGGGCGACATGCTCTGTGCCTTCGCGGGACTTCCGCCGCTGCCGGCGGAGGTCACGCACCTGCCCCGGCTGGGGGGGTCCTGATCGGCCTGCCCGGTGCCGTTGCGGCGGCCCTCCCGGCCGCCGGCGGGCGAATGGTCCGCGAGTCGAACTAGAATGTCCCTATCATGACCCCATCGAATGCCAGCGCCGTGCAGACCCAGGACACCGCAGCCGCAGAGGAGGTGCGGGAACCGGTCCCGCTGGACGAACCACGCGACGGGGTGCCCCTGGTGATCAACACCGCCTCCGGCCTGCGCCGGGCCGCGGCGGCCCTTGCCGCCGGAACCGGTCCGGCGGCCGTCGACGCCGAACGCGCCTCCGGTTTCCGCTACGGGCAGCGCGCCTTCCTGGTCCAGGTCCGCCGCGAAGGCGCCGGGACCTGGCTGATCGACCCCGAGCCCTTCCCCGACCTGGCCCCCATCAACGCCGCCCTCTCCGGCGTCGAATGGATCCTGCACGCCTCCACCCAGGACCTTCCCTGCCTGGCGGAGGTCGGCATGCGCCCGGACCGCCTCTTCGACACCGAGCTGGCCGCCCGCCTGGCCGGCCTGCCGCGCGTGGGCCTGGCCGCCGTCGTCGAGTCCCTGCTGGGCCTGCGCCTGGCCAAGGAGCACTCGGCCGCCGACTGGTCCACCCGGCCGCTACCCGAACCGTGGCTGCGCTACGCGGCGCTCGACGTCGAGGTCCTCGCGGAGCTGCGCACCGAGCTGGTCCGCCTGCTGGAGGATTCCGGCAAGCTCGGGTTCGCCGAGGAGGAGTTCGAGGCCATCCGCACCGCGCCGCCGGCGGGCCCGAAGACCGACCCGTGGCGGCGGACCTCCGGGCTGCACCAGCTCCGGGACCGGCGCCACCTGGAGGCGGTGCGCCTGCTCTGGGAGGAGCGCGAGGCCCTGGCCGAGAACCGCGACGTCGCTCCCGGGCGCCTGATCCCGGACTCCGCCCTGGTTGCCGCCGCCAAGGCGATGCCCGTTTCCGTCCCGGCCCTGCTGAAGACCCCCGGCTTCCACGGGCGAGCCGCCGCCAAGGAGGCACCGCGCTGGCTGCGCTGCCTCGCCGCCGCCCGCACCGCCACCAACCTGCCCCCGCTGCACCTGCCCTCCTCCTCCCCGCCCCCGCCGCGCGTCTGGGCCGAAAAGGATCCGGCGGCCGCGGCGCGCCTGAACACCGCCAAGCCGCGCATCGCGCGGGCCGCCGAGGCCCTGGGCATGCCCACGGAGAACCTCCTCACCCCCGACTACCTGCGCAGGATCTGCTGGCGCCCCCCGACGCCGATCGACCCGGACACCGTCGCCGCGACCCTCGCCGCACTGGGGGCCCGGCCCTGGCAGGTGCGCGTGGCCGCGCCGATCCTCACCGTCGCCTTCCTGGATCCCGACCCCGCCTAGCCCCGGGCCCCCGGCGCCCCTCCCCCGCCGTCGGGCCGGAAACGCTTGCCACGGATGTTACTCCGCAGTAGCGTTTGGTGCGGACCACCATCCCGCCGACGAAGGAGTCCTGCGGTGACCGTTTCCCCCCTGCGGCCGGATGACGCCCGGCCCGCCCGGCGCCCGCTCCGCGACGTCGTCTTCGTGGACGGCGTCCGTACCCCGTTTGGCAAGGCCGGAGAGGCCGGCTACTATCACGGCACGCGCGCCGACGACCTGGTGGTCAAGTGCCTGCGCGAACTGCTGCGCCGCAACCCCTCGCTGCCTCCGGAGCGCATCGACGAGGTCGCTGTCGCCGCGACCACGCAGTCCGGCGACCAGGGCCTGACCATCGGCCGGTCCGCCGCCCTGCTGGCGGGGCTGCCGCACTCGGTGCCCGGCTACGCGATCGACCGCATGTGCGCCGGGGCGATGACGGCGGTGACCACCATCGCGGGGACCATCGCCTTCGGGGCCTGCGACGTCGCAATCGCCGGCGGCGTCGAGCACATGGGCCACCACCCGATCGGCGCCGGGGCGGACCCCAACCCGCGCTTCCTGGCCGAGCGGCTGGTGGATCCGGCGGCCCTGAACATGGGCAACACCGCCGAAAACCTGCACGACCGCTTCCCCGCCATCACGCGCGAGCGCGCCGACCGCTACGCCGCGGCCAGCCAGGCCAAGCTGGCCGCCGCCTACGCCGCCGGGCACATCCAGCCGGACCTGGTTCCGGTCGCCGCCCGCCGGCCCGGCGAGGGCTGGACGCTGCACACCGTCGACGAACCCCCGCGCCCGGGCACCACCGTCGCCGACCTCGCCGGCCTGCGCACCCCCTTCCGCGCCCACGGGCGCGTCACCGCCGGCAACGCGGCCGGCCTGAACGACGGCGCGACGGCGGCCCTGCTCGCCTCCGCGGAGGCGGCGGCGGAGCTCGGCCTGCCGGTGCGCATGCGCCTGGTGTCCTTCGCCTTCGCCGGGGTCGAACCCGAGGTGATGGGCATCGGCCCCGTCCCCTCCACGGAGAAGGCCCTGGCCCGGGCCGGCCTGGGGATCGGGGATATCGGCCTGATCGAGATCAACGAGGCCTTCGCCGTCCAGGTGCTTTCCTTCCTGGACCACTACGGCCTCGCCGACGACGACCCGCGGGTGAACCGTTACGGGGGCGCGATCGCCGTCGGGCACCCGCTCGCCTCCTCGGGGGTGCGCCTGATGACCCAGCTGGCCCGCCAGTTCGGGCAGGACCCCACGGTCCGCTACGGACTGACCACCATGTGCGTGGGCCTGGGCATGGGCGGCACCGTCGTCTGGGAGAACCCCCACCACCCCGACTACGGACAGGACGGACAGGCATGAGCGCCCCGACCCGCCAGCACCAGGCCCGCCACCCCGGCTCCTCCGGCCAGGACACCTTCGCCCGGTTCGGCCCGCTCACCGCGCTGGTCCCGGAGGAGGTGGTGACCCACACGCTGGCCACCGACGTCCCGCTGCCGGACGGGCGCACGCTGGCCCTGCTGACCCTGGACAACAATCTGGACCACCGCCGTCCCACCACCCTGGGTCCCGCCACGCTCATCGAGCTCGGCAGGGCCCTCGCGGCCCAGCGCGAACGCGCAGTTGCCGGCCAGATCGCGGCCCTGGCCGTCACCGGCAAGCCGTACTTCCTGGCCGCCGGCGCCGACCTCTCCGGCGTGGGGAACCTGCGGGACCCGGAGCATTGCCGGCTCATGGCCGAACTCGGACACGAGGCCTACGGCCTGCTCGCGGACCTCGGCGTACCCACCTTCGCCTTCATCAATGGCGCCGCCCTGGGCGGCGGCCTGGAGCTCGCCCTGGCCTGCACCTACCGGACCGTGTCCACCGCGGCCGGCGCCATCGGCCTGCCGGAGGCGTTCCTCGGACTGGTCCCCGGATGGGGCGGGGTCCACCGGCTGCCCCGCCTGGTCGGCCCCGAGGCCGCGCTGAGGGTGATGGTCGAAAACCCCCTGTCCAACAACCGCACCCTGGACGGGCCCGCCGCGCACCGGCTCGGGATCGCCGATGCGCTCTTCGATTCCGCGGACTTCCTGGAGCGCTCCATCGCCTGGGCCGCATCCGTGCTGGACGGCACTGCCGCCGTCGAACGCGCCCACGCCGCGGACCCGG
>Ga0182739_1002739_pt1 | contig 16149 bp, 6 predicted proteins | sample eDN5th30CBELigBY_FD_128873 | JGI IMG/M metagenome (GOLD analysis project Ga0182739, IMG submission 128873) | Enriched backyard soil microbial communities from Emeryville, California, USA - eDNA 5th pass 30_C BE-Lig BY (version 2) (version 2) | ecosystem: Environmental > Terrestrial > Soil >... | reverse complement strand
CTACCCATTGTCCTTCCACGTCCGGCGAACCGGAACTGATAAATACCGGCCGCGGTGCACAAAGCGCTATCAGCTCATGGGCATCCACCGGCAGATCAACCGCCGCCAGCGGTCCGGCATAGCGAATGAAATTACCCGCAAACCAATGGTATCCTCCGGAGGAAGCCAGGTTCTCGACCTGTTCACCCAGTACGCGGCGCAGGATTTTGGTGCCCCCGGCACCCGACGAACCAATGAATCCTGCGGCTATGCGCGGTTCATAAGCCATGGTAACCACAGCTGCTTTTCCGTATCTCGATAGCCCTTCTATGGCGATCCTTCCCGCATCGACCGATGGTTCGGATTCGAAATAATCGACAGCCCGACTGGCACCCCATGCCCAGGCCCTCAGTGCACCCCAATCGTCCGGCTTCCGGCGTTGGCCCTTATTTACCAAACCGATGATGCCGGCCGTTAACCCGGCCCCGTTATCGGCCTGATAACTCGTAGGCACCAGGATGGCGTAACCGTACCCTTTTTCCAGGACTTGTTCCTGCCAGCTTTTTCCGGGCGCGGGCGGTGCGCCGAATCGCCGGGGCAGCTGAAAGCCGAATTCCATGATAACGGGCACCGGACTATCCGTGTCTTTGGGGACGGTGAGTGTAAGCTGGATATCCACGGAAATTTGCGGATAGGCGGAATTGTCGACGTGGCCCACCAACTGTTTGGTAACCGCTTGCTGATTGCCGATGGTGGTGTCGGCCGTGCGTACCACCTCCCAGTTCACCGGTGGCGTATGGGCTGGTACCCTGCCATACACTTCGCGGTCGAAAGCTTCGATGATCTCAGGCCTGCGTACTTGCCACCAGGTGTCGGCATCGGTTACTGCCGTACCATCTTCCAACGTCAGCGGATCGGGGAGTGAATCGTAGGGTGTTGCTTTCGACTCATCGGTATTGGCAGCATCGGGCGCATCCGGATCGCCGGAGGGGCCCCGACGGAGCGATGGATTACCCAGTTGGGCCAGCATATCTCGGTAATCGGTCTGTGTTTCCTTTTGTATCTGTTCACGCAAGCGGGCCTCCTCGGCTTGCAGGGCTGATTCCATGTCGATTCCAAACGGCGAAGCAGGCAGCCCCTCCGCGTTGTACAGGTTCGGGTTTACCGGGTTGTCTGCCCAGGCATACCGGACATACATCGGGTCCGGTATGCTATCGCTCCAAGCGACGACTTCGTCCCCCACGATTTCCGCATGGGCCCAAAGGAATTGCCGGTCGGCCCCAGCCACCGCAAATTCGGCCAGCGGTCCGCCATCAATTGTTTTCAGTCCGCTCCCTACGCCGTCGAACGATAGGATAATCTTATTTCCGTCTTTCCGGTACGACCGGTACATGGGGCCATGCGCGACGATATCATGGTTGTACACTGTTTTTTCGGCGAGCAGTGCCAACCGTTCGCCGACTTCCTTTTTCCGTTCCGGGTGAATGTCATTCCATTCACCCAAATCAATGGCCACCGCCATTGCGGTATGCGGGACGGACAACGCCTCGCGCTGCGCCTCCCGCAATTCGGCCCAGTCGCTCTCGGCCGGCGAATAGTTGTATTCCATAAAACCCGGAAGCTGAACATACAGAAACGGCAGTGTGTCGTTATCCCACTGGTTACGCCAGTCGGCTATGAGTGCCGATAAGCGCCCGGCGTACGCTTCCGGTTGCGCAACGTTGCTCTCGCCCTGATACCACAACACGCCTTTTACCGGGTAATCAACGAACGGCGCGACCATCGCATTGAACAATGCTGCAGGCTGGTTCTGGATATTTATCGATTGCACGCTTTCGCGATTTGCCGGCGCGAACACCGCTCCCACCTTATAATGCCAGGTGCCCTTCAGGTCGACCGTATCCTTTCCTGCAAAGACGCAATACGGTTTGTCCGGGACGAAACCGCCTTTCCCCCGGTGGTTGGTTACCCGGACGACGAAAAGATTGGTACCGGCTTTCAGCACATCGTCTGCGATGTGATACCGGCGTTGCGGATACATATACGTGGTGCTGCCAATCTTTTTGCCATTGATATACAACTCATCGGCGTCTACGATGCGCCCGAGGAAAATACGTGCCGGCTTTCCCACCATCGAGGGCGGAATTTCGACTGCTTTGCGATACCATACGATACCGTCAAGGTTACGGATACCCTGATCTTCCCAATAACCCGGTACATTGATGGCCCGCCATCCGGCCGCTGCCGGAACCTTGTCCATATCGAACCATTTCGGCTCACTTGCCATGCCCTGATCGGTAACCGGCTGGGCGGCATTGGCTAACGCAGCCGCGCGGTTGGTGTCATGCACATAGGCGGTATCTTTATTTTGCTGTATGGTCTTTACCATTTCAGGAAAGGCGGCAAGCCCAGCCTCGCTGGTCCACGCTTCGATAGGTGTGCCGCCTACACTGGCATTGATGATACCGATGGGAATACCCGCTGCTTCATATCGTTGCTTCGCAAAGAAGTAAGCCACTGCGGAAAACACCCGTACCTCTTCGCCCACTGCCTGCTGCCACGTACCGGAAGAAACATCCTGTTGCCGCTGCAGCAGGTCGGTGGCCGTTGGCACCAGGAACTGCCTGATCTGCGGGTAGTCGGCTTCGGCAATATCCCGTGCATAGATCACGTCGTGGATATCGAGCATATGCACCATATTGCTCTGTCCGCTGCAGAACCATACATCGCCCAGCAGCACGTCGTCTATGACCACCTCGTTTTTGCCCTTGACGACGAGCGTATACGGTCCGCCGGCGCCCAAGGCGGGAAGTACCGTGCTCCACTTTCCATCGGCTCCGGTTTTCGCCGTACCGGTTTTGCCGGCGAGCGTTACGGTTACGGGTTCACCCGGATCGGCCCACCCCCAGATGGTCAGTTCCTCATCCCGTTGCAGCACCATGCCATCGCTGACCAGCCGCGGAAGCCGGACGTCGGCAAGTGCCGGTAGTACAAACGTATGGAGGAAGAGAAAGATAAGTATTCGCGCAGCCATTTTTCCTGATTGTTATTTGTTAATTTATCATTGGTTAATTCATCGGACGAGTATCAAACCTGCAGAAAACAAAACACTGACACCACGTTAGCCATATGGATGGATGGTTTGGATTTGCCCCGCCCCATCATGGATGAGCTCCACCATTTTCATGGATCTTAAATGCGTTACACCCTCCGAGAGACTCGAATCGTGATAGAACAGGTACCATTTGTCTTCGAATGCCACGATCGAATGGTGCGAGGTCCAGCCCACCACCGGATTCAATATCCGGCCCCGGTAGGTAAACGGCCCGTAGGGATTATCACCGGTGGCATAGCAGATGTAATGCGTGTCGCCGGTAGAATAGGAGAAATAGTAGGTGTCGTTATGCTTATGCACCCATGGTGCCTCGAAGAACCGCCTTTCGTTATCGCCCTGCAAGATGGGTTTGCCGTCTTCATCGCAGATAAGGATGTCTACCGGCATTTCGGCAAATTCGAGCAGGCTATCATCGAGCCGGGCCATTTTGGCACAGAGGGCCGGTTCGTCATCTGCCGGCAGGTGGACCAAGGGGCCCTCTCCTGCCGAATTGAACGTACCCGAGCGCCAGCGTTGCAACTGCCCGCCCCATATGCCGCCGAAATACAGGTAATAACGGCCGTCGTCGTTAAAAACAGCCGGATCGATGGAAAAGCTGTTCCGGATGGGTTGTGGCTGCGCCCTGAACGGGCCTGCGGGTGAACGACTGGTTGCCACACCGATACGGAAGACACCATCGTGATCTTTAGCCGGGAAAAACAGGTAGTACGTACCCTTTTTCTCCGTTGCGTCGGGCGCCCATAGCTGCTTGCCCGCCCAGGGCACATCCCGTAAATGCAGGGCAACACCGTGGTCCACAACCGCTGCATGTGGATTGTCCATGGAGAAAACGTGGTAGTCTTCCATGGCAAAATGGCTTCCCAGGTCGTCAAATGGGATAGCTGCATCGATATCGTGCGACGGGTAGATATAAATCTTACCGTCGAATACATGAGCAGACGGATCAGCGGTAAACAAATGGGTAACCAGCGGCTGGGAAACTGCCCGTTGATTCAATTCCTTAAAGTCGATGTGATCGGTGGATTCTTCTGGCATAGTGTAGTCGATAAGGGTAAGTATGTCATGAAATTCGTCGTTGTTTCAGGTCGGCTTCTATCTGTGCCTCCGTCTGCTTATTGATTTTGTAGAAGAAAAGCAGTGCGGCGCCGAGCAGGAACGGGATGGCGGGGAAAACGCTCACCAGCAGTTTGGTGGCGTGCACGGCCGATGCCGGTTGCAGGGCGGTATTGCCGGGCGCATAATTGAAGGTACCCAATATCCACGTAAGCAGTGCCCCGCCTACGGTAAGTCCGACTTTGAGCCCAACCATCATGGCCGAGAAAATGATGCCGGTAGCCCGCCGGTTGTTTTTCCACTCGCTGTAGTCGGCCACATCGGCAATCATCGCCCAAAGCAGGGGGATGGTAATGCCATAGAAAAAGCCGTGGAGGATCTGCAGGCCGAACATCAGCACCACCGCCTGCGGCGGGAGCAGGTAAAAGGCCAGTATAAACAGGGTGGAAATAAACAGTGCGATGCCGAACACGTCGCGCTTGCCGTATTTATCTGCCAGGGGTTTTGACAAGCCAATGCCGATGATCATGAAAATGATTCCTCCGGCATTAAACAGCCCGAAGCCGGCGGAAACGGGGTCCTCGCCGAAAAAGTTTACGCCGAGGGCGGAAAAGCTGTTGAGTATGGGTGCGACGAAGCCCGTAAGCCGATCGCCCGCCACATAGTTCTCAAAGTAATATACGTATGCACCGCCTTTCATGGCAAGGGTGATAAACACCAGCGTGGTCAACACCAGCATAATGATCCAAGGCTTGTTTCGGGACAAGTCGCGCAGATCCTCTTTGAGGGTCGACGATTGTTCCGGTTTGGGGACGATGCGTTCCTTTGTGGTCAGGAAAGTTACCAATAACATGACCGTACCGATGATGGCCAGCCAGGTCATCACCAGCTCGATACCCGCTGCCTTGTCGCCGCCACCGGCGGTAACGATGATGGGCAGCATGAATACCTGCACGAAAAACTGGGCAAACATGACCGCCACAAACCGGTAGGCCGACAGGCTGTTCCGCTCTTTCATGTCGCCGGTAAGCACCCCGCTCAAGGCGGAATACGGCAGGTTATTGGCTGCGTAAAGCAGCAACAGCAAGGTATAGGTAATGACGGCATAGATGACCTTACCTTTATACGAAAAATCCGGTGTGCTGAATGCCAGCAACGCCGCCACCCCGAGCGGGATGGCCGTCCACATGACCCACGGGCGGAATTTGCCCCAGCGGGAGACAGTGCGGTCGGCCAGTGCGCCGATCATCGGGTTGAAACCGAAGCCGGCTATCAGCCCCACCACCAGCAGGATGGCGGATGCATGGTGTGCCTGCAATCCGTAAATATCCGTATAGAAGTAAGCCAGGTAGGTAATCAGTGTTTGAAAGACCAGGTTGGCGGCCAGGTCTCCGAGGCTGTAACCGACCTTTTCGATTACGGTGAGCTTCTCGGGCGCGATGTCCTTATTGTGTGGCATCATTGGCATATTGGATTATTGAATGTACAGTCGGCCATTCTTATCGTCAATCACATCGTACAATGTGTTATTCATTCCCGTACGGCCACTAGCCTAATTATATCCTGGATTTTGGTAGGCTTTTTTAAAGTCCCCTTCGCCATCCATACGATCAAGTTGCCCTTGTGGAATAGGGCGTAGGTAGAGATACTTATCCAATTGGCGATTTACGGTTACAGGTATATTTCCTGCTTTTTCAGAAATCAAGTAAGAACCTCCATACTCCTCCCACTTTTGTGTACGGGCAAGGTCATGCCAACGGTATCCTTCACCAAAGAACTCCCGGGAACGTTCATCAAGGATATAATTAATATCGATGGCTGCCGGGGTTGCGGCAATCATTGCTGCTGAGTTATCTTCAATTTTCTCTGTGTTTCCAGCAACACTGAACCTCCATTTACCGGCTCGCTCACGAATCACGTTGATTAAGTCTCTTGCGGTTTTGCCTGCCTGTGGGGCAGCACCTTTCACAACAGCTTCCGCGGCAACAAAATAAAGTTCTGAAAATTTCAGGATGTTGTAGGGTCGAGAACTCGCAATCTTATCGTCGTTGTAATCACTTGATTTCCTGTAAGTACCTAACTTCCAGAGCCCCGGATAAATTTCGCGGGATATTTTGTCTAATGGCACTACATAATCAGCCCTACCAGGTAGATACCCTGCCTGTGTGCCACTATTATAAGTGGAATTAGAATAATCGATGCTACCGGGATCACTAGGCAAAAACGTGAGAACCGGCTCATTTTCACCTATCGGTAACAAATTCGCTCCATAAAGCTCTGTTTCTGTGCGACTCGGATTATAATGCCATGTGCCGCGATAAACAGACGTGAATGTGCCATCGAAGCGGGAATCGTTTGCTTTATCTGCAAACGTATGTGTAAACACACCGATAGGCGGAGCCATACGAGCCCACATACGACTATATGACTGGCCTGCCTGGACCGTCCGGAACATGGCATCAACAGCAGTCCAGCTGCTCGGTGAGTTACTAGCTTTAAGGGTGTGGAAATAAGAGGTTACCATCCAAACAGCCTGATTTTGCGCATCACCACCATCCCATCCGGTGACGTTACTTTCACTATAATATGCACTGTTTTCGGTATGGTCTGCCCACAACATAATTTCATTATTTCGGTCATTCTCTGCAAAATTTACGTCATAAAACGTCGGCTGCAAGGCATAGGGGCCGGGATTGTCAATAGCCGTTGTTGCTACATCATATGCTTGCTGAAAATACCATTGTGCATCGCGACCGTCGGGATCAGTTCGTGACGCTTCGGGATAGGTTGGAATACTGTTCGGATTCTCCAGCCACCATCCGTAAGTCAGGTAGGCTTTAGCTAAAGTAAGCCGTGCAACGTTTTTCGTAACCCCTCCGATTAAGCGCGGATTTTCGGGTAAATCTGCTATTGCCTGTAGCAGGTCCGGAAAAACGGCCAATGTGTACACTTCAGGAACGGTATTGCGAACAGATTTCAACGTAGGGGCCATATTAAACTCCAACACACCTCCTCCGAGATCCAGCGGAACACCACCGAAAGTCTGCACCAATAGGAAATAATCGAAAGCACGAAAAAACCGTGCTTCGGCGATTAAGTCTGCAGGCATTTCCGCTTCCGTACCATTGGTAATGATTCCACTTGCCGAATTGATGGCGGAATAAGCTGCATTCCACAATACATCCCAACGGCTGTTCTGGGCGTCAGGTATACCCAACCCAGACAAATCCGCCATCCGGAAGTTTCCGTCTGCTTGTGCGCCATAGGTATATTCATCTGTGCCTGTTTCCGTCGCATTGTAATAATACGGTTGTCCATAAATTCTACGGAGATTTGCATACAAACCAGTTAACCCTCCGATAATTCCTTCTTCTGTTTTAAAGAAACCGGGCTCAAACCGATCACGCGGAACTTCATCTAAAATACGCTCACAGCCCGTTACCGCAAACAATGTCGCGAGTACGGTTATCATTAATATCTTATTTACTTTTTTCATGACCTTCAAATGTTAGAAAGTTAAATTTACTCCGATCAAATAACTGCGTGTAGACGGCGCATTACTTGCCACTATCGGCAAACGAGATTGGATTTGTCCAGTAACCGCCTGATTCTGGTCCCCGTATGAGTTGGTTTCCGGATCCATACCAGATTCTTTATGATAAGGCGAAAATAAAACAAACGGGTTCTGTGCTGTGACATAAAGGCGTAACTGGTTAACTCCTATCCGGTCCATCCACTGCCTTCCATCGAAATTATATCCTAATGTGATTGTCCTTACCTTTAGGTATGATGCATCAAAATAACCCAAAGTGTTGGCGTATTTGGGATTATCCCCCGCTGTAATGCCGCCCGGTCTTGGGTAACTGCCATTCCGGTTTTCTGGCGTCCAATAATCAACGTTAACATTATTGTGGCGACCGCTCAACAGATTTAGATAGCTTGTGCCACCATATAGGGCTGAAATCAGTCTTCCTCCATTTTTAAACGTAGCGACCAGCCCCAGATCGAATCCTTTATATCCAAAACGAGTATTGAAACCGCCTTCAAAATTCGGATCGAATTTTAAGATCTGCCTATCGTCAGCACCAATTTCTCTGACGGGGGTTCCATCAGCATTAAACTCACCAGTGTACTTCACTTTGATCATACCTACATTTCCCCCTGGTTCCAGTATATCAAGATACGGATCGCCCTCCTGCCAAAGTCCATCTTTTTCATAATCGAAAATGACATTGATGGGGTGTCCTACAAACCACCAGTTACCTTCATTTCGCTCCTGGCCTGATGTAAGCGCCAACAATTTATTTCGATTAGCATATAGATTTATACCTGCTTCCCAGGTAAAACCACCCGGTTCGTCGCTCTCGACAAGAACCCCGTTAAGGGAAAACTCCAGTCCTTTGTTTTCTGTTTCACCAATGTTTGAAACATAACTACCCACCCCGGTCGTACTGGGCAGGTCGACGCGAAGGAGAATGTCTTTGGTATGTTGTTTATAATACTCAATCGTACCTGTTAGCCGGTTTCCAAGCAAACCAAAGTCCAAACCGAAATTCCAGGTTTCAGTATACTCCCACCCCAGATTTTGGTTCGGAAGTTCGGAAATATAGTAACCAATGGCATAGCTGTCTTCGCCAACATCGCCGAAATTATAAGGCCGTGTATTCAGACGACCGAGTGTAGCGTAAGGCCCAACAGCCTGATTGGAGGTCTCTCCGTAACCGACACGTAATTTCAGTTGATTGAGCCAAGCATTATTTGCCATGAACGATTCGTTTGCAATATTCCATCCCGCCGATATAGCGGGATATGTATGCCATTTATGACCCGGTGCCAATACGGAAGAGGCGTCCGATCGCAAGGTGGCGCTCAACATATAACGATCGTCATACGCGTACATCACCCGTCCCATCCATGATACCAAACCAGATTTTGAATAACCTTGGTCTGCGGGATTAATGGTTACTTCGCCTTCTGCAAAGCCCAAATTATAATATTGAAAATGGTCTGCCGGAATATCTATAGCTGAAATTGCAGAGCTATTATACCTATTTTCCTGAGCAGAATATAAGGCGACCACATTGACGCTATGCTTGCCCGCAAATGTACGGTCGTATGTTAAAAGATTTTCTATAGCCCAATTGGTCGTCAACGAGTGGTTAATAGAAGCTCCCGATGGTGCATTTGGATCGGTGGGATTTGTGACACCTATTCCGGTGAAACTCCCTCCCGCGGTCTGCCGGACATTTAATCCTAAATTAAGGCGATATTGCAAGCCCTCGACCCCCGGAACCTTTACCTCTCCATATATATTGTTATATGACCCTAATGTCTTGGTCTCACTGAGCCATAAGTCCCGGACATCCCGAATTGTCTCCTTGGTCCATACTTTATAAACATCCTGAGATGCAAAAGTTGCTCTTTTTAGATTCCCGTCTGTATCATACGGACTGGCCAAAGGTGAAGACCCAAGCGCATCGCCCACGCCAACCTGATTGCCTTCGGTAAAACCGTAACTGCTATTCGACGTCAATCCGAAACGAAAGTATTTCCCGGCCTCCTGATCGACTGCAGCCCGTAACGATATCCGACTATATGCATTTGTGGGCATAACTCCTTTGTCATTAAAATACCCCATACCGATGGAATAATTTCCTTTTTCGGAACCTTTTGAAACATTCAGGTCGTGACTCATTGTCCGGCCGGTCTGATAAAGCAAATCCTGCCAGTCCGTATTTACATCATCCGACTCGTCGGATGAATTCGGATACGTTGCACCCCTACCAAGCTCTTCTGCCGTCCGAAGTGCTTCGGCCCGCAAGCGTGCGAATTGCGGGCCATTCATCATTGGGAATTTTGAAAAAGCATTTTTCACACCGTCAAAAGCATTATAAGATATTCTTGCTTCCTGGCCCTTCTGCCCTCGGTGCGTGGTAACCAGTATGACTCCGTTTGCACCCCGCGACCCGTAAATTGCCGTTGCAGAGGCATCTTTCAAAATATCGATACTTTTGATGCTATTGGGATCTATATCGTTAATGGATCCGGCAAACGGAATACCATCGAGCACCAGCAATGGATCGTTGCTGGCTGTCAGTGATCGCGTACCACGGATGCGGATTTGCATACCCGCACCCGGTCGGGTTGACGTTTGCGTCATCTGCACTCCTGGTAAGCGCCCTTGCAAGGCTTGCGTGATATTCGCGGAGGGAACTTCGCGCATCACATCACCACTGATTGACGCTACCGACCCCGTCACGGCCTCCTTCCGCTGCGTACCATAACCTACCACGACCACCTCATCCAAGGTACTCGCCTCGGTTTGAAGTGTTACCGTTAATTGCTGGTCGCTCCCGCCGACCGTGATTTCCTGTGTGGTGTATCCCAGATATGAAATCACTAACGCACTGTTCGCCGGCGCCTGAATCATAAATTGGCCATCATTGTCGGTTGACGTGCTTGCCGAACCGTCGCTCGTTCGGATTGATACGCCGCTCAACGGAACGCCGTCATCACCCGAAACCGTGCCCGATATACGCACCCCGGTTTGCCCCACCGCGAGCGGGGAATGAAAAATAAGCAGCAACAGCAGACAGAAACCAACGAGCTTGCCCCCTACTGCCGCAATCCTTGTTTTGTATATGATCATCATACTAGCGGATTATTGGTTAATAAATTAATTAATTACTATTTGTTATCGTTTATACCGGTATCGCCCCTTATTATCCGTGGATGCAAACGCTAGTTCACACCACTCCAACGTTGCCATAATAAAATGGATGCAAAGAATCCTACGTTTCGATAGTTTAACATCACGGACGAGGTTCATCTGTCCACCGGACTTGGTTATTCAACGAGGGTAAAGGTAGAAACAAAGATTTATTTATGCAACCGATTGCAGAATTTTTTTTTTCTTATTATCTTAGCCGCACCATTTAGTTAATCCTATCGTTATCACATAAACGTATGCGATGAGTACGACACCTGAGAGAAAAGAAGTGACCATCTATGATATTGCCAAGGCGCTCGGCATTTCTGCGGCTACAGTGAGCCGTGGGCTTAAAAACCACCCTGCAATCAAACAATCCACCAAAGAGCGGATCTTCGAACAGGCCGAGCTCATGGGATACCGATTCAACACATTCGCACGTAACCTCCGGATGAAACGGACCCACACCATCGGCGTTATCGTACCCCGTTTAAACAGCATGTTTATGTCTGACGTGCTTGCGGGAATGGAAAAAGTATCTAATGAATCTGGTTATGAACTAATTATCAGCCAATCACTGGAGTCCATGGAGAAGGAAACCAAGAACGCACTAACGATGTTCAATAGCCGGGTAGACGGACTTTTGGTTTCGTTGGCTTACGACACAACGGACATCGATCATTTCAAACGGTTTATCGACAAGAACATCCCGCTGATCTTCTTTGACCGTGTATTTGAACACCCCAACTGCCCCACCATCATCATCAACAACTTCAAAGCAGCCTATGAGATGACCTGCCACCTCATCGATCAGGGGTGCCGCACCATCGTACACGTAACCGGCAGCCTGAAACGGAATGTGTATGCCATGCGCCTCAAAGGGTACAAAGAAGCATTGGCCGATCGCGGCATCCAATTCCGGGAAGACCTACTGATTGTAAACGACTTAAGCGCATCGGATGGCATCCGCACCGCTGAACAGATTCTCGGAATGGAAGAAAAACCAGATGGTGTTTTCGTGACCAACGATACTTGCGCTATTTCGTGTATGCTCGAACTGAAGCGGCAGGGATTATCAGTTCCCGGGGATATCGCCGTGGCCGGTTTCAACAATGACCCATCAGCCACAATAGTTGCTCCCAATCTCACCACAGTAGAGTACCGAGGGCACGAAATGGGCAAGGTAGCAGCGAAAACGCTTATTAACCTACTCGACGGGAAGGCTGATCAGGGCACCGCGGCAACGATTGTACTACGGCATCAGCTCATCACCCGCGAGTCGACTAAAACGAGACCACGGAAAAATGATTTACCCGGAAATGACCTCAAAAAACAGCGCTAAATCATTTTTTCACTGCAATCGGTTGCAATTTAGAACAAGGTTCATCTTTCATCTTAAAAAAACATGATAAACCTATTAAAAAACAAGCATATACACGTCCAAATAAAAAAAAGGCCGGCTTTTCTTCTGCTTACGTGGTGGCTGTTCATATGCCACGCTTCCATTGCCCAGCAAATGGTGAGCACCGTACCTGTTCAAGGCGGGTTTCCCATTGTGAGCGGCGATGCCGTGGCAGTCATTATGATAGATGAACAGGACCATAAGGGAGTCTTGCGCGCCGCAACGGATCTACAGCAAGACATCGAGCGGGTCACTGGCACTGCCTTGCGTCTGGGCAGTGACCCCATGCCCAATACCATTATTATAGGCACTATCGGAAAAAATAGCACCATCGATGCCCTGATTGATAGTGGGGCCCTCCAGGTGGCTGGTATTGCCGGTAAATGGGAAAGCACACTCATCGAAGTAATAAACCATCCGCTGCCGGGTATCGAGCGCGCCTTGGTCGTCGCTGGCAGCGACAATCGGGGCACCATCTATGGGATTTACGAAATTTCGAGACAGATTGGCGTATCGCCCTGGTATTATTGGGCTGACGTGCCGGTAAAGAAAAGTGATGAACTCTATGTGCGACAAGGCCGGTTTCCGACACAAAGCCCGGCAGTCAAATACCGGGGCATATTCCTCAACGACGAAGCCCCCGCCCTTTCAGGTTGGGCACGTAAAACATTTGGTGGGTTCAACCATGAGTTTTATGAACATGTATTCGAACTAATCCTCCGGTTGAAGGGTAATTTCCTGTGGCCCGCCATGTGGGGCAATGCTTTCAACGACGACGACCCGCTCAACCCCGTTCTGGCCGACGAATATGGGATCGTTATCGGCACATCCCATCATGAGCCTTTGACACGCGCACACGACGAGTGGCGCAGGTATGGCTCATCCGGGGCATGGGATTATCAAAAAAACGCAGAAAATTTGCGTGAATTCTGGAAGACCGGGCTGGAGCGGGTAGACGACAAGGAAATTGTCGTTACCCTCGGCATGCGCGGTGATGGCGACGAGCCCATGACTGAAGGTACGGCCATCGGGTTGCTGGAACAGATTGTAAGCGACCAGCGGGACATCATCCGGTCGGTGACAGGTAGGCCAATCGAAGAGACGCCACAGGTATGGGCGCTTTACAAAGAGGTGCTCGACTATTACGACAAAGGCATGCGGGTGCCGGACGACGTGACGCTATTGCTTTGCGACGACAACTGGGGGAACCTGCGCCGGCTGCCAAAGCTACATGAAACGCCCCGAAAGGGCGGTTATGGCATCTATTACCACTTCGACTACGTTGGTGGTCCGCGTAATTACAAATGGCTAAACACCAACCCCATACAGAAAATATGGGAACAGATGCGCCTGGCGCACGAATACGGCGCCAATCAATTATGGATTGTGAACGTAGGGGATCTCAAACCCATGGAGTTTCCCATCTCGTTTTTCCTGGATTTCGCCTGGAACCCCGACGCGATTCCAGCGGAGCGGTTAATGGACTACACCGAAGATTGGGCCGGGGAACAGTTTGGCACACGATACGCAGCTGAAATAGGCTACCTCATTGATCAGTACAGCAAGTTCGCGGGCCGGGTAAAACCGGAGTTGCTGCATGCCGGCACCTATAGCCTGGTAAATTATGCCGAGTGGCAACGTGTGCTCGCCGAATACCGGTCACTATTGTCTCGCGCTGAGCGCCTGCAGCCCGCATTGGATAAAAATGCCCGGGACGCTTTTTACCAACTGGTATTGCACCCCATCCAAGCTATGTGCAACCTGTATGCGCTATACGAAGCCCATGCAAAAAACCAGCTATATGCCCAACAAGGCCGTAACACGACTAATTTCTGGGCCGACGAAGTCGCCGGATTTTTCGTCCGCGACGCCGAAATAACCGACTATTACAACAACCAGCTAGCCAACGGAAAGTGGCAGCATATGATGGATCAGACCCACATTGGTTACACTTATTGGCAACAGCCCGAAACAAACGTGATGCCGGATACCACGCGGATTACCTTACCGAAATCCGGCAGCCTCGGTATGGCCATCGAAGGCGACACGGCCTCCTGGAGTGGCATCGCGACCATAAATCATGCATTTCCGAAATTCAATAACCTCAGTCGTGCCACCCATTTCATCGAACTGTTCAACAAGGGCCAGGAAGCCGTTTCTTACCGTATCGACGTACCTGAATACGTGCTTGTATCTCAGGATCATGGCGAAATCGCCGACCAGATAACAGTCGACATCGAAGTTGATTGGGATGAGGCTCCGGAGGGAATCAGCGAAACCCGTCTAACGGTTTCAGGCAGTGACTCCAGCCGGATTACGCTGCCCGTCTGGGTGGACAACCGCGCCGTTCCCGCAAATATCGGCGGGCGGTTTGTTGAACGTGATGGCTACATTTCCATCGAAGCGCCAAATTACACGCAGGCATTCCACCGGGCACCGGTTTTCTGGAAAACGATCGACAACTATGGAAAAACCCATGGAGGCGTCACTGCGGTCCCGGCAGCCATCGGGGAGCAGGTACTCAACGAAGGCACGCCTCGCCTAACGTATGACATTTATGTTGCGGAGGCAGGTACCTATGAACTACATACGTTCCTCTCGCCTACCGTGGACTTCACGAATTCAGGCGGACTACGATTCGCGTTGTCCGTGAACGATGGCAGACCGGAGACGGTAACCATGGACAACGATGGAGTAGACCATCGTTCATGGGGCCGATCCGTAGCGGAAAGCATCCGGATCGTCAAAACCCCGTTGCCTCTCAATCGTGGAAAAAACACCATCAACTATTGGCTGATTAGCCCCGGTGTCGTACTCCAGAAACTCGTATTGGACACCGGAGGGTTAAAGAAGAGCTTTCTGGGACCACCTGAAACATTTTACGAAAATTCAAAAACAGAACAATGATGAAACGCTCGTATTTTTTATTGACCCTTGGCCTCGTCATGGCCTTTGCCATCTCCGGTGTCGCCCAATCGGGTTACAACCTTTGGCTTGACTACAAACCGCTCGATCGGCCGTTAGCTGATCAATACCGCACGACCATCCGGACGTTGCTGTTTCCGGTAGCCAACGAGACGGACAGCATCGCTAAAGAGGAGTTACTGCATGCGTTTCACGGCATGTTGGACTTCAGGCCCGGCGTTGCGGCTCAGCCCAGCGGAAACGATATGCTAATAGTCGGAACGCCTGCTACCCTACCCGGGCCGGTGATTGACGGCATCACGGACAATCTCAAGGAAATGGGAGATGAGGGATATGGTATTTACGGCCCCGCCAGGACGGGGCAACATGGAACCATCATCATAGCTAACCACAGCAAGGGCCTCTTGTATGGCGTATACGCATTCATCGGAATGTTACAGCGTGGCGAAGACATTTCATCGCTGGCTGTGACCGAGGCGCCAAAAATTCAGCTTCGCATACTCAATCACTGGGACAACCTGGACCGTACGGTGGAACGCGGATATGCCGGCTTTTCGCTTTGGGACTGGCATAGGTTACCGGGGTACGGCGACCCGCGATATACCGATTACGCACGGGCAAACGCTTCCATTGGTATCAACGGCACGGTACTGAACAACGTCAATGCCAATGCGTTGATGCTAACTGCTCCTTACCTGGAGAAGGCAGCTGCCCTAGCCGATATCTTTCGTCCCTATGGCATTAAGGTATATCTTTCCGCCCGTTTCTCCGCACCGATTGAACTTGGTGGTCTAGCGGATGCCGATCCGCTGAACAGTGAAGTACAACAGTGGTGGGCGGATAAAGCAGCAGAGATATACCGTTATATCCCCGATTTCGGCGGCTTCCTGGTCAAAGCCAATTCGGAGGGGCAACCCGGACCGCAAAATTACGGCAGGGGCCATGCCGACGGTGCCAACATGCTGG
>Ga0182739_1002737_pt1 | contig 16156 bp, 13 predicted proteins | sample eDN5th30CBELigBY_FD_128873 | JGI IMG/M metagenome (GOLD analysis project Ga0182739, IMG submission 128873) | Enriched backyard soil microbial communities from Emeryville, California, USA - eDNA 5th pass 30_C BE-Lig BY (version 2) (version 2) | ecosystem: Environmental > Terrestrial > Soil >... | reverse complement strand
TGCGCTTCATCACCTGCGGCTCGGTCGATGACGGCAAGTCCACCCTGATCGGGCGGCTGCTTTACGACAGCAAGATGATCTTCGAGGACCAGCTTGCCCAGCTCGAGGCCGACAGCAAGCGCGCCGGCACCCAAGGGCAGGAGATCGACTTTGCCCTGCTGGTCGACGGCCTTGCCGCCGAGCGCGAACAGGGCATCACCATCGACGTGGCCTATCGCTTCTTCGCCACCGAGAAGCGCAAGTTCATCGTCGCCGACACGCCCGGCCATGAGCAATATACCCGCAACATGGTGACCGGGGCCTCGACCGCCGATCTGGCGGTGATCCTGATCGACGCGCGCAAGGGCGTGTTGACCCAGTCGCGCCGCCATTCCTATCTGGTCCAGCTGCTGGGTATCCGCCATATCGTGCTGGCGGTGAACAAGATGGATCTGGTGAACTACGATCAGGGCGTCTTCGACCGCATCGTCGCGGAATACGGCGAATTTGCCCGCAGCATCGGCATCGAGGAATTCACCGCCATCCCGATCTCGGGCTTCAAGGGCGACAATGTCACCGCGCTGAGCGACAATACCCCTTGGTATAAAGGTCCGGCGCTGCTGCCGCATCTGGAGACGGTCGAGGTCGAGCATGCCCGCGAGCAGGCCGGCGCCTTCCGCATGCCGGTGCAATGGGTGAACCGCCCGAACCTCGATTTCCGCGGCTTTTCGGGCCTGATCGCCAGCGGCCAGATCCGCCCCGGCGACGCGATCCGGGTGCTGCCCTCGGGCAAGACTTCGCGCGTGGCGCGCATCGTGACGCTGGATGGCGACCGCGATCTGGCTGTGGCTGGTGAGGCGATCACCCTGACGCTGGAGGATGAGATCGACTGCTCGCGCGGGCAGGTCATCGTCGCGGCGCAGGAACCGCTTGAGGTCGCCGACCAGTTCGAGACCACGCTGGTCTGGATGGACGATCACGAGCTAGTTCCCGGTCGCGCCTATTGGCTGAAGATCGGGACGCAGACCGTCTCGGCCACCGTGCATGCGCCGAAATACGAGGTGAACGTCAACACTCAGGAACATCTGGCGGCGAAGACGCTGGATCTGAATGCGATCGGCGTGGCGAATGTCACCACCGACCGCGAGATCCCTTTCGCCTCCTATGCCGAAAGCCGCGATCTTGGCGGCTTCATCCTGATCGACAAGATGACCAACCGCACGGTCGCCGCCGGGATGATCCATTTCGCCCTGCGCCGGGCGCAGAACATTCATTGGCAGCATGTCGATATCAGCCGCAATGATCACGCGGCAATGAAGAACCAGAAGCCCGCCGTGGTCTGGCTGACCGGCCTCTCGGGTTCGGGCAAGTCGACCATCGGCAATATCCTGGAAAAGAAGCTGGCGCGGATGAACCGCCATACCTTCCTGCTTGATGGCGACAACGTGCGCCACGGGCTGAACAAGGATCTGGGCTTTACCGAGACCGACCGGATCGAGAACATCCGCCGCGTGGGCGAGGTCGCCAAGCTGATGACCGATGCGGGGCTGATCGTGATCACCGCCTTCATCTCGCCTTTCCGCTCGGAACGCGACATGGTGCGCGGCATGATGCAACCCGGTGAATTCATCGAGGTCTTCGTCGATACACCGCTGGAGGAGGCCGAGCGCCGCGACGTGAAGGGGCTCTACGCCAAGGCGCGCGGGGGTCAGTTGAAGAACTTCACCGGGATCGACTCGCCCTATGAGGAACCGCAGGCGCCGGAAATCCGCATCGACACCACTGAGATGAGCGCGGCCGAAGCGGCGGATCTGATCATCGCGCGGCTGATCCCGTAAGGCCGAGTGTGGGACGGTGAAGTTACAACATGAACGACACCGTCCGATAACCCAAGTTAGTGCCCATCTCGTACGTACTGATCAGTTCGGCAAAACACCAATCGAACCTCGGCGCTGATGAGGTGAAGGCTCGGGTCGTGGCGGAAACGCTGGAGCCTGGGGCAACGGTGAACAAGGTAGCGCGACGGCATGGCTTGCCTGCAAACCATGCATCATCGTGGCGCACGCTGCCGCGGAAAGGCCCATTCAGACCAGATTGTCAGAGTGAGCTACGAGAAGGTTCGCGACATCGGCAGCAACGCTCTTTTCAAATTCCTTGCCTTCTTCAGTTCGATTCGACACGTGCCAAACGTACTTAGGGAACGGATAAGATTTCTCTATGAAATACACACCCTTCCGCTCGAAACCAAAGCGAGCGGTGGCGTCGACCTTCTCTCCAAATCTAAAGGTAGAAATGCACATTACCACGGGATCTACAGATGCGCTTTTCTCTAAGAGAGTATCGATAAGCCTCTCGGCATCGGCCCACTTTTTCTCACCAGGGTTCTCTAAATGCAATACGAAGCAGGTTCTGGCGGTGTCCAAAAGGTCACCTTTGAAGGTCGACACCCGTCGCGAGTAGACCTCCTTCAGCTTCTTGAAGTCATCCTTAGCATAATCGGCGCCCGTTTCGTGGTTGAACCCAATACCATATTTCCTATTAAAGCAGTGATTTGCACGTTCACTAAACTCCAAATTCTCAGAATCTAGATATCCGGAAAAATCTTCATCGATTAGAGTTTTGAGGGCGCCCGGGGGGTGAACAGCAAGATCAAACGGTCGTGACTTCTCGCCCAATCCAGCTGACTTTTTGAAACCCCAGCGAGTAGTTAAGGATCTACTGAAGCAGTCCTCCCCCAAAGAAACGAATTTCCAAGAGCTAAAAGTGGAAAAGTTATCCCTGCGAACTTCGGCCTCCTCCAAAATTCTAGTAAAAAGCCGATCGAGCAGATCCCTCGACCTATCACGGGCCAAAACAATCTCATACAAATCGCTTCGCGACAAGGCTAGACCAGCATGTGAGTTATTGTACCACCACTGGTGAAGAACCTTCTTTAGTTGACTTTCAGCGTCCGCCGCACTGAATTTCGCATTAAATATTTCGTCAATTTTCATGGCTGCTCACCTGATCGTTCAATAATTGATTTCCGCGGCTTCATGCAGCGCACATGCTTGGCATTAGGTAGTTCCTAATTCTATCATTGAAAATCTTTTTGTTAACCTTGTCGCTCGCGGAACGTTCAAGCAGAAGGAATATCTCATCCGGAGACATTTTGGCATAGTTAATCGCATCCCGAAGATCGGAAAGCAAGCCCGGAGTAGTAAAGGCGTGTTTACCGTGCTTTCGGTATTCTAGTTTAATTTTCGAATCGACGAAACGATCCGCTGGAAAAACGGAATGCCACACGCCGGTGCTATGCTCAGCGCGAACCTTTTCATGAAGCATATATTTCGACGCGCCGTATGTACGCAAAGGCGCTACCGATCCCAGCTCCCTATTCAACCAACCTTGTCGAAGTGATTCGCTCCCAACGTATGTTTCACAGAATGGAATCTCGTATTTCTCGTCGGAGTCCTTTCGTTCCGCCTGACGGAGCCTCTCCGCAAAAAGGGATACAAGTGCAGAGCGCCTCAAGCCAACTACTGGGAAGAAACATTTTCGCCACTGGTCGTATTGAGAACGCCCAGCGTGAAACGCCTGCCCAGGCTTTGTATCCTTAACGCTAAGAAAATGTGCCCCCAGGATATCCACTTTACTAGAAAGACAATTCGATACAATTTCGTCAACATCAATTCCCTGAAGATAAACATCATTCTCGATCATCAGGTAGAAGTCATAACTCGGATTACGGTGATAGAAGTCATAAAAAGGATAATCACCGCAGTACCAGAGCGCCTTTTCTTGAGGAAGATGAAGCCCTAGAGCCCGCAGCGAATCAAGAGAATGGGAAGTGCATTCCGGAATATCTGGCGCAGAACTGCTCGTCGCATCGTAGGCAACATAGACATCCGCATGAGGCGCCATCGCCTTTATTTCCTCTAGGCGGGCATCCAGGTAATCCGTCCAATAGTGTGTTCTAAATAGTATCGCGTACTTCATTCTAAAGATGTCCCTTTAAATTCCAATAAGTCAGAGCGGATCCGTACTGAAGATTGGTAATGTCTGGTCGTCTTCATTAGCCTTAAGCCATTCCTCAGCACAGATAAGCGCCTCTCGAATGGTGACGTCCATGTCCAGATACCTATATGTACCTAATCTTCCTACAAAAGTCACCCCGCGTTCACCTCTAGCCAGCTCAACATACTGAGCCAAGAGCTCGCGTTCGCCTTGCTGACGAATAGGGTAATAGGGAACATCGTTCGGCTCACATTCACGTGACCTTTCATTATACAAAACAGAGCCATCATGCTCCTCCCACGGAGCAAAGTGCTTATGCTCCGAAGTTCTGGTGTAAGGGTAGTCTGCGTCTCCGTAATTCATTACCGCGCAGCCTTGGAAATCCCCGTTATAGTAGAACTTCTCAAAATCTAAAGTCCTGTAAGCTAAGCGCCCTATCGAATAATCAAACCATCCATCAATTGGCCCGCTATAAAAGGTGTGATCAAATTTATTAGCTAGCGCTCGATCTCCACGGGTGCCTAATGTGATCTTGATATTAGGATGATCTAGAATACTCTCAATCATTGCCGTGTATCCATTAGCCGGCATACCTTGGTACTTGTGAAAGAAATAATTGTCATCGTAATTGAATCTAACGGGCAGACGCTTAAGGATTGATGCTGGGAGTTCTTTAGGATCTCTTCCCCATTGCTTCAGCGTGTATCCCTTGAGGAATGCTTCATACAACTCAGACCCAACAAATTTCAACGCCTGCTCTTCAAATGATCTCGGTTCTGAGATCGATTTATCAGACCTTTCGGCAATGAAATCGATGGCCTCCTGGGGCCTCATCGCGCTCCTAAAGAGTTGATTTATAGTATGTAGATTGATTGGGAGAGAGAATACCTCTCCCCCGGAGGTTGCTTTCACCTGATTTTTATATGGCCTGAATTCCGCGAACTTATTTACGTAGTTCCACACCTCTTCATCGTCCGTATGGAAAATGTGGGGCCCATACACGTGGACCATAACCCCGGTTTGGTCATCTCGTTCTGTGTGGCAATTTCCGCCAACATGCTTTCGCGAGTCTATTACCGTTACATTATGGCCATTCTCGGCAAGAGCTCGGCCGATAACAGCGCATGAGAGCCCAGCTCCGACCATAAGAATGTTTTTCTGCATATCGTCTACTTTCAATCAGTGCAAACTGGTGAGTTACAGGACTGCGTTAGGGCGCAAACACATGTGCCGCGAGCTTCTGCTTGTGTTGCATTAATTTCACCTCATCGATCTCTGGATTCGATTGATCTAATACAGATTCTGGAAGGAACTCGGGAGACATAAAGTCACTCCAATTCGAACCTAACTCTACAACAGATTTATGTTTGATATCATAATATCCAGGACGCCCGGAGACATAGGCACCCCTCGCCCCCAAACGCGACGCTAGCATATGGAGATGAAATCGCGAGGATACGCAGAAATCACCGCGTTGAAACGGCAGCCCGCCGGAATATAGCTGATCTTTGGTGTACACCGCGCTCACGTCGACTACTTTTTTCAGAGATGCTAAAAATTTTGCATCAGATCTTTGAAAGAAATGGATATAGTTAACTGTATGGGTGTTCCGAGTAATATCTGCAAGAGCTTGCACTCTATTCAGAACTTCAGCATGCAAATGCGCATTTGAGTCAGACTGCACGTTTATGAACAGAATTGGTTTTCTTGTCGGCTGTTGGGAGTATCGTACTGGCGTTATGAAAGTGTCATCACAACCGAATGATGAAGAAATAGCGCCTCCAGTTTCGCGAAGTGCCTCAACACTTTCGTTATCTCGACACTCGACTTGCACAAATCCTTCAAACATGGAGGTGATTGTAGGGTCTGTAGTGTTCATTGGGCACAAACCTAATCCAGTTCCATAAAGTGGAACAGAGAGCCGCTCAGCCAAACGTGACATCATACTTATAACAGCGTAGACTTGCGGGAAAATCTGATTTATGTACCCTCCTCCGCAAGCCTGCAGCGATACAATATTGTTGACCAAGCCGCGCCATTGATCACTTTCAATCAAAAAGTCTGCCGCCATTTTACCGCACTCTATATATTGTGCGATACTCAGCTTTTCCGATCCTAGTGCCTCACGCATTTCCTTTGCGTGTTGGTGTATTGTAGCGGGAAGCACATTATTAAAGATAGCCCCATCACCCATGTGATAGCTTTGTAGCCACGTGGATTCGGACGAGAAGAGTATCTGCTTCCTATATCCAGCCTGCTTATTGAATCTAATCCATTCGCTGGCAATGTAATCGTCGCCGAAATTTTTGTTTCCGGCAAATGAATACATTACATGTATATTCTTTGTCACAGCACTGGCTCCGAGATTTATTTTTGCCTATCGCGCAAGGGAGCTCTGTTGAGCTCTTAAGTATGTTTTATCAGCGTACAGCATCAATTTCTTTGTCCGCGCTACTCCAATCGATCGGGAAGCCATCTTTCAGATACCTTTGCCATTCAGCCTTCACCTTATTGAGTCTAGCGCTTACGTGATTGAACACGTCGAGATCCAGTTTGTTCGTTGATTTAATTGCATCAATAGTTTTGTCGGTTAAATCAACCTTCGTATCCGCGGTGTCTGGAGTTTTTCTCGAATGAGTGTTTGGAAATTGACCGCTCTTTCCGAACAGGTTGAAAATAACATTGTATGATAGCGGATACATCTCCAGGAGCCCCACAAACGAGAAGTTTTCGTCAATTCTTTCTATCAAGTTTACTTTATTCAGATCCACTCCCCGCCCCCCGATGAATCTAGCAATTTTATTTTGCGATTCTACCGATTCTATGTAACTTTCGATGGTGGGAAATCTCCTTTTAAATTCTTTGTGTGGAGGGTGCTGCGGAGTTCGTTGATACCTATAATCAGATATAACACGAGACACGGGGTTTCGGAGGAACGTTACGGTCTTTGTTCCTGGCACTGCTTCCGCCACTTTTTCAATCAAATCGTATGGCATGTGCCCCGATGCAGACCGGTAGGTTCTTTTTGAGTGCGAGTCGATGAATTCTTTTGTCGCCAGGTTGAGTTTTTCATTGTGCGACAAAGAAGCGTCAGCGTAATCAACTTGTACATTTTTGTATGGCGGCAGCAGCCTTTGCATCGACTCTGAGAATGAAGAGCCGGCGGTTTTTGGTATGTGCATAAACAGCCAAAATGGCGTATTTTCCCTTTCAGAGATTACAAATTCACGAAGGTTCATTTTTTCCAAGTCTCTGAACGGCATTACTCTTCCTTTCGTTTTTATGTTTGCCTAAATTAATGATGGGCAGTTTTCAGTTTTTTGCCGCATGATAGTTTTAGGTTTTCCAGTCAAGTTTCTATCTTTGTGGGCATTCCGACACCGCTGCTTTGGATTTTTAGATCGGATGGCGTGAGCGATGCGGAAGGGGTTGCATCACGGGATATTCGGATGCGGTCGCAAATTTTCTGGGACGCGGCGCTTCTGAAAACCGACTCGCGTAGACGGCGAGGTTAAGTTTCTTCGCCGTCCCAGGTGGCGTATGCGCTATCCTTAGGTGAGGAGCCCTCAATCGCGATGTCATAGTTTCCCCTTAACTGCCATCAGTCTTGGCAATCGCGAAGTGATTGAACCAAGACGATAAGGGTTTCAACTTCGTCGGCACTGAGGTCTACATCACCCTTCGCCGTATGGGCTGTGATCACAGCGTACTGCAGGCTGTCGCCTCTGGCTAGCACGTACTCCGCTGCATTCATGAGCGACGATGCCCTATTGATTGGTGCGGCGATAGCCTGCCGCCAGTCAGCATCATTCGTGAATGCAACCGACACCTGACAACCGCTGAATTTTTCGATTAGCTCGTGATAGTAACTCATCCTTCGGCCCTTGGTCGCCTTGTTCTTAAGCCTCTATGCCCGAGGCTCGCAGAGGTAGTCCAGCCGCCATCACCCGCGTGAGTGGATGTCCTCCTACTAAAGGGCTCTTTGCACGTGTGGGGGCACCACTTCCCGTCGCCCAGGCACGTTATCCGATCATACAACGCCCCCCTGACGAAGCCCAGGACGCGACCCCCTCGTGTTTGACGGGAGGAGGGTAGTCGACGACATGTTTCCAGAGTGTTGATTTCCACCCAGAAGTGACCCGGGTTTTCCATCGAGAATTGACCCACCTTGAGATTATGCTGGGCGGGTCATGACCGGGTCAAGACATCGGTGTCCTCCCTCTTCTTGCGTGTCGCGGCAGCCGAGCTTGCCTTGAATCGGAAGCTGTCATTGCCGGTTTCCAGAATGTGGCAGCGATGGGTGAGCCGATCGAGCAGCGCTGTGGTCATCTTGGCGTCGCCGAACACGGTGGCCCATTCGCTGAAGCTGAGATTGGTGGTGATGATGACGCTGGTGCGTTCGTAAAGCTTGCTCAGCAAGTGGAAGAGCAAGGCGCCGCCTGAGGCGCTGAATGGCAGGTATCCCAGCTCGTCTAGGATCACGAGATCCAGCCGCATCAGGGTATCAGCCAGTTGGCCAGTCCTGCCTCTCGCCTTTTCCTGCTCGAGCATGTTGACCAGTTCTATCGTCGAGAAGAACCGGACCTTGCGGCGATGATGCTCGATGGCCTGGATGCCGATGGCGGTTGCGACATGGGTCTTTCCGGTGCCCGGCCCGCCGATCAGCACGACGTTCTGCGCCCCGTCCATGAACTCGCAGCGGTGCAACTGGCGCACCGTCGCCTCATTAACCTCGCTGGCCGAGAAGTCGAAGCCGGTCAGGTCCTTGTAGGCGGGAAAGCGGGCAATCTTCATGTGATAGGCAATGGAGCGGACTTCTCGCTCGGCCATCTCGGCCTTCAGCAGCTGGGTCAGGATCGGCACGGCGCTTTCGAAGGCCGGTGCGCCTTGCTCGATCAGGTCGGTGACGGCCTGCGACATGCCATGCATCTTGAGGCTGCGCAGCATGATCACGATGGCACCGCTGGCAGGATCATGACGCATGGCGGCCTCCGCTCATGTGAGCCCGCAGGCCATCGTAGCGTTCGACATTGGCCTTGGGCTCGCGACGCAGGTGCAGTGCCTGGGGCGTGTCGACGGGTGGTCCGTCGGTCTTGCCGTCGATCAGACGGTGCAAGATGTTCAGCACATGGGTTTTGGTCGCCACGCCCTCGGACAGGGCCAGCTCGACCGCGGTCAGCACCGCTTGCTCATTGTGCTGCAGCACCAGGGCCAGGATATCGACCATCTCGCGATCGCCACCGGTGCGGCGCAGCATCTGCTCCTGCAGCCGTTTAAAGCCAGGTGGTAACTCGGCAAATGGTGCCCCGTTGCGCAACGCACCGGGCTTGCGCTGAATGACCGCGAGGTAATGCCGCCAGTCATAGATCGTGCGCGGCGGCAGGTGGTGTGACCGCTCGATCACCCGTTCATGCTCGCACAGGATCTGGCCTTCGGCGGCAACGACCAGGCGCTCGGGGTAGATCCTGAGGCTGACCGGTCGATTGGCAAATGACGCCGGCACGCTGTAGCGATTGCGTTCGAAGCTGATCAGGCAGGTCGGTGAGACGCGCTTGCTCTGCTCGATAAAGCCATCGAAGGCAGGCGGCAGGGCCATCAGCGCGGCCTGCTCTTCGCCCCAGACATCGGCGATGCTGCCGGCACGGGTGCCATGCGGGATCTCCCGCCACAGTTCCATGCAGCGCTGCTCCAGCCAGGCGTTCAGGGCTGCCAGATCAGGGAAGTTCGGCATCGGTTGCCACAGCCGCGGGCGGGCATCCTGAACGTTCTTCTCGACCTGACCTTTCTCCCAGCCCGACGCCGGATTGCAGAATTCCGGCTCGAAGACATAGTGATTGGCCATGGCGAGGACGCGCATGTTGATCTGACGCTCCTTGCCGCGGCCAACGCGATCCACGGCGGTCCGCATATTGTCGTAGATGCCGCGTTCAGGAATGCCGCCAAAGACGCGGAAACCATGCCAGTGGGCGTCGAACAGCATTTCGTGGGTTTGCAGCAGGTAGGCACGAACCAGAAAGGCCCGGCTATGCGACAGCTTGATATGGGCGACCTGCAGCTTGGTGCGCTCGCCGCCCAGCACCGCGTAATCCTCGCTCCAGTCGAATTGGAAGGCCTCTCCCGGGCGGAAGGCTAAGGGCACGAAGGTGCCGCGCCCCGTCGTCTGCTGCTCGCGCTGCCTATCGGCACGCCAGTCCCGTGCAAAAGCGGCGACGCGGTTGTAAGAACCGGTGTAGCCGAGTGCGACCAGATCGGCGTGGAGTTGCTTCAAGGTCCGGCGCTGCTTGCGCGACTTCGTCGTCTCGGTCTTCAGCCAGGCTGCGAGCTTCTCGGCGAACGGATCCAGTTTGCTCGGGCGTTCCGGCACCGAGAACTTCGGTTCGATCGTGCCCGAGTTCAGATACTTCTTGATGGTGTTGCGCGACAGCCCCGTCCGTCGAGCTATCTCGCGGATCGGCAGCTTCTGACGCAGCGCCATCCGCCGAATGACATTCAAAAGTCCCATGTGGATCACTCCGTTGCTCCCCGCCGCTCATCGCGTTGGGGAAGGGTCACATGGGTCAAATCTCAATGGAAATTACGCGCCAACCCGGGTCACTTCTGGGTGGAAATCAACAATGTTGCCGTCAGCTGACAGGATCGACAGCAGCGGACACTATGAAGCATCGAACCTTCAGCTTGTCTGCCGGTTTATCAACTTCTGGAAACAGGCAACACCGGATGCTGAATTCCGCCGCCTGATCGGTATCGTGCGCGATAGCAGCAGCCTTGACACCGGAGAGCTATGAGCAACGCGCGTGAAAGGCGGAGCCATAGCCCGCAGCTCGCTCAAAGACAAAACCCCCATTTTTGTCCGAGCGAATCGACACAATACATAACGCGAGAAGCCCTACTTCAACCGACATGAACCTTGGGCGTCCTTGGAAAGGATTATAGGAGTACGGTCCGCGCGATTGCGGAGAGTTTCTGGCTGCCGCGTCATCACCACGGGCGCACCCGCACACTACGTTACTATACGTGGTAATTTATACGTGATATCGAATACCACTCTCGCTGCCTCTTCACTTGAATTATATCTACAATACCTTTCACAATAATCCGAGTCACACTTTATAGGTCGGTCCGAAACCCACTCAAATCCATTTTCTAACATCAAATCCTGGACAAGCTTTCGCAGCATACTGATTGTGCCCAGAGATTATATTAATAGAAAATCTCTTTGAGAGATCTGAGATAAGAGAGCGTATTGCCTGATTTTGTAATGCTGTGAAATTCGAGTCAAATCTGTCCGTATTAGCCGCATCATAGCCGCCAAGCAAAGATATACCAATAGTCCCTTCATTTCTGCCTTGCACATGAGCTCCGATCTTTTCAACAGGCCGCCCCACCCCTATCTTTCCGTCTCGATCAATCAAATAGTGATATCCAATATCGCTCCAACCTCTTTGGTTTATGTGCCACTTCCTTATTTCCGAAATTTTCTGGTTAATAGACCTAGAAGCCCACCAATCAGGGTTGGTTGCAGTGCAGTGTACCACTATCTCATTTATCTTACGCATCGAGAACCTCTCTACTTACACTAACTCTGTCACGATCAACAATTTCTACTTTGCCACAGTTGCTGGATCGACATCTCCCCCCGAAGGGGCCGGAGGTGGCTGACCTACATTTGGAGCTTTTTCTCCCCTAATCGCGCTAATCAATGAGCCCGCTTGAGTGAGTGCAGATCCAAAATAAAACCCTATTATCACTCCTCCCCAATTACTTAACTCTTCCGGCACCTTGTTGACGAGAGAGGTGTCAGTTATAATTCCAATAACAGAGAACACCGCAAAACACACCACAACGACAGCCGCGATTAGCCCCGCTATCACTGTATTCCACAAGAGGACTTTAGCGACAGCATTCTCAATGCCCTGATTAACCATTTACACAGCCACCCCCACTAACGATAGTAAAAAGATCCCTGTACTGCACGAACTCACCCCCACCTAAACTCGCGTCAAATCCCATCGCGGAAAGTATATCGCATATATCAATCACCCACTGATCGTTAGATTTTATTAGCTGCAGCGATAGATTGTTTGCACTTAAAAGAACATTTTTTTTCACAATTTCAGAATTGCGTAGATCTTGATAGCTATTGTTGAGGATGTTCTTGATTATTAAGGCGCAAATATTAGACGAGTACATTTCTGCACGCTTCGCGCAATCTTCGGAAAGAAGTCTCATCTCATTGCCGGTTCTTTTTAGCGAGTCTAACGGTACTGATTTTTCGGCAAGATAAGCCAAAGTGTATACATAATCTTTTTTAAGATTATAATCTTCTACCGTCTGCTGGTGATTTACAGCGGCAAGTCTGTACACGTCAAATATTTCACTTGCCACTTCCGGATAAGTTACTATCCGTTCTTTTATCTTCTCCAAAGGGACGGAGGTTACATCCTGATAAAGTGCAAAGTAATCCTTATACGTTAGCTGAACTTTCTTGTCGGATGCAAAAAGAAGTAACCTCAAAAAAAGATGGACCTCCTGCGTTCCAAACAGTTCATCTGGGACATCCCTCAGGTAATCTCGGACGGTTTTTTCAAAGTTGTCATTTTTAAAATTAAATGCCGAAGCACTTATCAAGTATTCTGAAATTTCTTCTCTTCTTTGCCGCCAGTATTCCTTTGCGAGCATAACCTTTCTGTTATCATTAATGTTGTTGTTTGAATCTATCTCACTTGGGAAAGGCCGACACTCCTCTTTAAACAATATACTACGGTCGATGTTGCTGAAATATATGCACGAACGCTGAATGGAAAGCGCATTCGGAAAGCTACCGCTTTCCGTCCCTATTTTTACTATCCAAGGAGGGCCTTTTTTAGCATATTGCGTGATCTCCACTCTTTCCCCGTTGTCGAGTTCAAAGATCACAGTAACACTAATTCTTCCGCTGCTAGATTCCAATGAATCTAAATCACTTCTTGGCGGAAATGTTATCCTATAATACTCAAAATTTTGAGCAATTACTTCGTCTGAGAATAGCGTAAAACAGACGCAAATCGCATAAAATGCTTCCCTGCACCACATCTGACAACCATTGTACTAGGTTAACGTGCAATGGAGTTCAGCTTATCATGTTATTTATGGATTTTCATCAGTTTTTAGTGCAGTGAGCCATGCTTCCATTACAGTTCCCACGCGTCGTCCTGCCCACGGCTGACCCGTCGTCCAGCCGCTCGCTCGATCTTCTGCCCGTCCTGTTCAATTTCGCCGTGGATTCGCCCCAGTATCGCGATCCCCCGCGCCACCTGCCGCCTTGTGTCGGCATCGGGGAAGTCCGCGGCCAGGGCCTGGTCGTTTCCGGTCGCGAGCTCGGCGAAGATCCCGGTCCCGTAGTACTGCTTCAGGTCCCTGAAGAAGGCCTGGGCTTCCTCATCGCGTCCGAAGGGCGCAGGCGCACCTTGCGCCATCCCTGCCCCGATCTGAGAAAGTGCGCGCAGCAATTGCGGATTTCGCTGCGGTGAGGCCTCCCGCCTGTCGCCTTGCCGGTCCTGATCGCGCTGCAGGAGCCCGGCGAGCCGCTCCCGCAGGTCGGGACGCGCTGCCGCACCCTGCTCTCTGGTTGCAGCTGCCCTGAGGGCCGCCAGCCCGGCGCTGACCCGGTCTTGCCCGCGATCGCGCGCCAGCGCATAGATGTTCCGCAGCTGGCCGACCCGTTGACGCATCTGCACCAGAGCCATCCGAGCCTGCCGCAGAGCGAGCACCGCCCTGCCCCGCTCGGTCACCGGTTCGTAAACCGTCCCGTCCCGCGCCGCCTCGCGCTGTGCCCGCCGCTCCATGGCATTGACCGCCGGCCCGAGCTTCACCTCCGGCGCCCGGTCGAGCGCCTCGGCGGCCCGATCGTCGCCGCGCGCGGCCGCGGCTTCCCGCTGCACCTCGAGCGAGCGGTGATCGACGCGCGTCTCCTCTCCGGCCCGCTCCAGAGCCCGGTTCTGCATCCCGGCCCAGAGCGCGCGCATCGCCTCGATCTCGCTGCCGCCGGTCTTCGCGGCATCCAGCACCCGGGTCTTGTCGCCAAAACCATCGGTGCCGATTGCCCTTGTGGTGGTCAGGACATGGGCATGGTGATTGCGCTGGTCGCCCTCGCGATGCGGGCCGTGCAGCGCCACGTCGACGGCAATGCCGTAGCGTTCCACCAGCGCCGCCCCGAACTCGCGCACCAGCCCGGCGCGTTCCCCGGCATCAAGTTCGGCCGGCAGCGCCAGTTCCCATTCCCGGGCGGTGACCGAGTTCTTCCGGGTCTCGCGCGCCTCGGCCGCGTTCCACAAGGCGGCCCGGTCCTGCACCCAACCCGGCGCGCCTTCGGGAGCCAGGATGAAGCAGGCCTCGACGCCCTGCCTGGCGGAATAATCATGCACCCGGCCCTCGCGGTCACAGGCGATGATACCGCCGCTGCGATAGGCCGCAGCGGCGGTGGCCGATCTCCCGACGCTGCGTTTGATGGTCTTCACCGAGAGATGGTAGCTGGCCATGCTACCGCCTCCGGAAAAGGCATCGTGGTGGAGGCGCAGCCACCGGCTCTGCTTCCCGGTCTGCGGGTTCCACATAAGCAGGCCGGAAAGCAGCCGACATCCGGGAGGTTGTCGGACGCGCTCCCGCATGGCCGGCAGGCCTGCGGGGACGCGGCGGCACAGGCCATGGCAGAGCGCTGGACCACAGGCAATCTGCTGCGGTTGCATCCCGCGGCAAGGCCATCCCGCTGATGCCGCAGTGCCGCAGCAGGAGGCCGCGGAGCGAGGCTGCCGCAGCAAACCCCGGAGCCGAGGCGCCAGGGCGATACGCGGCGCGGAGGCCGGCAAAACGGAATGCGGAAAGCGAGGTGTCGGAAGCCGGAGATGTCGGTCTGCCCTGCCCTCCCCGCAGGACAGACCGCAGCGGGAAGGCGACGTCACCACACGCGTCCCCCGCAGTCAGACAGGTGCCCACCACAGCACCTGCAATCCGTGCCGTCATGCTGCCAGTCGGCGGAACTTCGCGCAAGCGATACGTCCCGCGCGTCTGGCAGCATAACGGCGCGGCGGCGCGACAGGATGAGGCAGCACAGACGACGACGCGCCGCTGCCGCAGCACCGGGCCCACCGAGGCCTGGACATGCTGCGGCACCCGTTCCGCCCCGGCGCCAGGCAGTCTGCTCCAGCGTAAGCGGGGAGCAACGCCCCTGGCGCCGGGTTGCGGAACGGCGGGCGATCCAACCGCCAAGGTTGGCCGGAGATGGTCTGGAAGAGGCGGCGCGCTCTTCCGGTTCGATGCCGTCGGCATCGAGGGGGTTCGCCATCGGCCGGGGTCTTGCCCCGGGAAGATCGCACGCAAACTGCAGTCGAGCCGCAGGTGAGCGGAAGTTTGCATAAGTGCGCCCTTGTCCTTTACAGGCCCACGGGTAACGCGCTAGCGGTTGTGCTTTCAAGATCATTTTCAATCATTGGTGTTTCTGAACAGCAAAGGAGATTTCATGGCCAATACCGAGCTCGAACGCGCCGAGAAACGCTATGCCCAGGCCAAGGCCCGTCTGCAGGCGCTGAAGAACCGGGAAGCAGCAAAGGAAAGAAAGCTCGACACAAGGCGCAAGGTCATCCTCGGCGGCGCGCTGATCGACCTCGCCGCCCGTGACAGCAACGCTTCCGCCATGCTCGACCGGCTGATCCGCAACCTGCCCCGGGAGCAGGATCGGGTGACCTTCGACGGCTGGGATGTCAGGACCGCTGCGATGGTGCCTGTGGATGATGCGGGAGCTGAGGTTGGATCTGAAGTTGCGGCCGGAACTGCCGCTTTCAGAAACGGCTCCGCGGCACAGGCCGGTGCGACCAGCGGGGAGCCGGAGTTCGGCGAGACGGTCGACACCGATCCGGCCACGGCATCGTCCGCGCCGCGCTCGCCCTTTGACGTTGGGGAGGTGAGTGACGAAGACCGTCGGCTGCGCGAGGAACTGCGCAGGCAGGCAACGGAACTGAACAGCCGGCGGGGAACCGGGATCCGGCTGTGATCGGCCGCGCCTTCCGGGCGCTGCTGACACGATGGGATAAACTGGCGGTTGCAAGGAAGATGGGATAGAGCGCGGTTGAATACGATTCCCTTGATACAGCCCCAAGCCTTCATCCGGACAGACGATGCGCTTCCTGCTTCTTGGCTTTCTCACCGG